>Ga0070741_10000301_pt1 | contig 187741 bp, 147 predicted proteins | sample Coa_R1_4_FD_66440 | JGI IMG/M metagenome (GOLD analysis project Ga0070741, IMG submission 66440) | Surface soil microbial communities from Centralia Pennsylvania, which are recovering from an underground coalmine fire - Coalmine... | ecosystem: Environmental > Terrestrial > Soil >... | reverse complement strand
GGCCTTCTCCACGAATGAATCCCATCGCCTCGCGCTCCTTTGCCGGGCATTCTCTCACCTTTGGCTTTGATTCCGATATTTACTTGTTAGAGTTTCGTAACAGTCTGATATGCGAAAGGCTCGGGGTTGACCGTACATCCATGGTTCAGAGAGTTCGCATATCCACCGTAAATCCTGCTGGTGATGAAAACTTGCTTTAAATTCGCATATCGCGGGGTCACCCCGTCGGCCCTGCAGCACTTCAAATAGCGCATGATGTTGCCCATGAATTCTTCAGCGGTATAGGCGTCTGGTTTGACACCACCGGCGCAGCTCTGTAACGTTCCCTTCAGATCGCATTGAGGATTGCCATCGGAAGACTTGAGGAAGACGACCTGCACCTGTTTTTCGGAATATCCGTTCGCCGAAAGCTCTGTCTGCACATGATCGTAGTTGCATTCAGGGTCGTACAACGGGAAATAAATGCATGGGTGTTGGGGATCTTTGTAGTAGCCATTTGGGTCCCAGGTACCCAGGGTTTGTGCCCCGAATGCGCCGTCGAACACGACCACGTGAGAGCCGACTTTTCGTCCACCTGGTAGAGAAAAGATTTTTGGGTCACGCCATCGCCGGCATCATTCCATGGCTGTTGGCCAAGAGTGTTCGGGTTCGGGCACGTCGTGGCGCAAGGCTGCCCAGCGTAGCGCGGGTGTTGTCCTTGATTATCCCAAATATCTGCATTGCCGCCGCAGATCTCGATGTCGCAGTTCGAAAACCCTATAAACAGGAAGACAATGGCGCGCTGGGAAGCGGGACAGTTCGTCGTTCCATCCGTGCACAAGGGCTGGATTGCCTGTGCCGCCGCTAATCCGGCGAGGTAGTGATTATAGGCCGGGGCAAGACCACCGCCCGGGTTGTAGGACTCGTCGTTGCCATAAACCCCATAAAGGCTGACGATGTTGTTGTCGGAATCGCCGTATGACATAGTGCCGTTTCCGTCAATCAGAGGCGTGGCTTGAAAATTGGATGGTAGATCGGGTTGGCAGGTAATAGCCGCACCCGGGACCTCAAATGGGCAAGGCTGCTGTTGAGCCGCAGCATGAAGCGGAAGGAAAGCCAAGAACGTGACGGCGACAACAACCAACGTTAGGGTTTCTTGACGCTTACTGCTGAAGCAACAGGCTCTCCCCATAGTTACTCCTGCCTTTCATCGTGGGGGAGAGTTCTTGAAGTACGTCCAGGCCGTGGACAGGAGTTGTTTATGGCGCGCTACAAATTGTCCTTCAAATGACTTAAGTTACCCGGTTCTTGATTACTGCCTGTTATACAAGTAGACAACATTAAGTATGGACGGGCCGAAGTCACAAGCACTGTAAGTTGCTAACATGGGCGGGCGCCCATGCTTCCCAACTTACGCCAGCGTGTACTTACCCCTCTCGATCATCTTCTCCGCGATCTGCTGGCGCAGTTCAATGGTGTTGAATGGTTCGTACTTCGCCAGGCGGCGCAGGATCGCCAGTTGCGTGCGCAGCATATCTCCATCCGCCACGGCAGCAATGACTTTCTTCGCCGCCGATTCGATTTTGTCCATCGCCTGCGTCAGGTAGACACGAGTCATCGCAACCGGCAGGGAAGAGGCGGCTTCGCCATTGCGCTCCACCAGTTTCTGCGTGCGCAGTACCGACGACTCCATCGCATATGTTTCAATGGTCATATCGGCGATGGCGCCCATGATCTCCTGCTGGTCCTGGATCGCCTGCATGTATTTCTGCGTGGCCGCTCCGGCAGCGAACAGGCCCAGCTTCTTTGCCTGTCCGACCAGCTTGCGTTCGTCTGCCAGAGCGCCTTCGATCTCTTCGCCAGTCGATGGCCCGGAGAGAACTTCGTCCATCAGCTTCTTGATCGCCGGCATCAGCGCGAGTTGTCCTGACATGGCGCGCTTCAGCAGAAATCCGGTAATGATCAGCCGGTTGATTTCGTTGGTGCCTTCGAAGATGCGGTTAATGCGGGCGTCGCGATAAGCGCGCTCGGCGGGATACTCCTCGACGAAGCCATAACCACCATAGATCTGCACGGTTTCGTCGACCACGTAGTCCACCATCTCCGAGCCCCACACCTTGATGATCGAGCACTCGACCGCGTACTCCTCGATGGCCTTGCGAATTTCTTTCATGGCATCGGCGCTGCTCTTGTCGACTTCCGAGAGCGCGACATCCATCATGCCTACGGTGCGGTAGACCATGGACTCGCCGGTGTAGATTCCAACCGCCATGTTGGCGATTTTTTCGCGCACCAGCCCGAAGTCGGCGATGACTTTACTGAATGCCTTGCGCTGCTTGGCATAGCCGATCGCATTCTCAAGCGAGATGCGCGCGCCGCCCACGCACATCGCCCCCAACTTGAAGCGGCCGATGTTCAGAATGTTGAAGGCGATCACGTGGCCCTTGCCAATGTCGCCGAGAAGGTTTTCAACCGGAACTTTGCAGTCGTTGAGAATGATAGGGCAGGTGGACGATCCACGAATGCCCATCTTGTGCTCTTCGCCGCCAATCGAGAAGCCAGGGAAAGTTTTCTCGACCAGGAACGCCGTGAACTTCTCGCCATCGATCTTCGCGAACACGGTGAACAGATCGGCGAAGCCGGCGTTGGTGATCCACATCTTCTCGCCGTTGAGGACGTAGTGCTTGCCGTCGGAAGAAAGCTCGGCGCGGGCGCGGCAGTTGAGCGCGTCGGATCCGGAAGAGGCCTCGGACAAGGCATACGCGCCGACGATTTCTCCGCTGGCCAGTCGCGGCAGATATTTTTTCTTCTGCTCTTCGGTGCCGAAGTAGACGATGGGCAGCATGCCAATGCCGGTGTGCCCGCCCCATGTGGTCGCGAAACCCGCGTACTTGGCGATGCGGTCGCCGATGATCGCGGAGGTGACCTTATCCATTTCAAGGCCGCCATAGGCCTCGGGGATGTCGACGTAGGTCAGCCCAAGTTCGCCGGCTTTTTTCAGCAGGCTGCGCGTGATGGAGAAATCTTTGTGCTCCATCTTCTCGATGTGGGGAACGATTTCGTTGAGCGCAAACTCATCGGCAGTCTGGCCGATGAGGCGATGCTGCTCGTTGAAATCTTCAGGCGTGAATACTTCGTCGGTGCGGCGCTCCTCCAGCAGAAAGCTGCCGCCGTGAATCTTCGTCTTCGGTATAGCGGTTGTCGCCATTAAGACCTTTCTAACCACAGAGGACACAGAGGGTCACTGAGGAATTTTAGTTCATTCTCGCCAAGGCCCGCCGTTTGCAAACCGCCTGATGCCGTCGCGCAAGTGAGCGACGTGGAAGTTGATCAGCAGGCCCACTGGTTTCCCGCTCAATTTCAAGTAGGACAGAATCTGCGCCTCGTGAACCCGATCAATCGCATGCACACACTTTAATTCGACCACGACGAGGTCTTCAACCACCAGATCCATGCGGTAACCAAGATCGATGGTTACTCCGTCGTAGACGACCGGCAGTGCTACTTGGTGAAGGACCGTGAGCCCTTGCTTGCGAAGCTCATGCAGGCAGCATGCCTCGTAGGCACTCTCCAGAAGACCGGGGCCAAGGGTTGAATGAACCCGCATCGCAGCGCCGATGATTTGACCAGTGATGGAGTTGACCTTGGGATTGAGAGTTAAGACTGGGCTGGCCATTTGCTAGGTGTAGCATTTGCCCGCTGCCTGATCAGTGATTGTTGAACCTAGCCGAGGGTTAAACCTATCAACCACAGAGGACACTGAGGATCACGGAGGAGATTCAAGCATTTGAGGGCTAGGTAAGTGGGCATTCTCGGCAATTCTGACTTTTGTTGCAGCAAGCACAATCAAATCTTCTTGATTTTCCTCCGTGTTCTCTGTGACCTCTGTGGTTAATTAAGATTTTCGAACACTCCGGCGGCGCCCATACCTCCGCCGACGCACATGGTCACCATGCCGTAACGCGCCTTCCGGCGCTGCAGTTCGCGAATCACGCTGGCGGTGAGTTTTGCGCCTGTGCACCCCAGCGGATGTCCCAACGCAATGGCACCGCCATTCGGATTTACCTTCGCGGGATCGAGCCCCGCTTCTTTGATCACAGCCAGCGACTGTGCAGCGAAGGCTTCGTTGAGTTCGATGACATCGATCTGATCAAGCTTGAGCCCGGCAATTTTCAAAACTTTGGGAATCGCGAACACCGGGCCGAGTCCCATTTCTTCAGGCTTGTATCCCGCGGTTGCGAATGCAATGTAGCGAGCGAGCGGCTTGATGCCGAGTGCCTTTGCGCGTTCCGCCGACATCACCACCGCTGCGGCGGCTCCGTCCGACATCTGCGAAGAATTCCCGGCGGTCACCGTGCCCTTCATGTGAAAGGCCGGCTTTAGCGCGAGCAGAGCTTCCACCGAGGTGTCGGCGCGCGGGCCTTCATCGACCTGGAACGCGATTTCCTGCTTTTTGGGTTTGGATCCGTTCGGAGTTGTGAAGCTCACCGGCACCGCAACAACTTCATCGCTGAACTTGCCGGCCTGAATTGCAGCCAGGGCTTTCTGATGACTCTGATACGAGAACTCGTCAGCCTGCTCGCGCGTGATGCCAAACCGTTGTGCGAGCCGCTCGGCGGTCAGTCCCATGGAGAGATACGCGTCAGGATAATTGTTCACCAACCATGGATTGGGCGATATCTTGTGGCCACCCATCGGGATCATGGACATGGATTCAGTCCCGCCCGCGACGATCACCTCCGCGCCACCAGCCATGATCCGCTCCGCGGCCATGGCAATCGCCTGAAGCCCGGAGGAACAAAAGCGATTGATGGTCATGGCCGAGACCTCGACGGGAAGTCCGGCACGCAGCGATGCGATGCGAGCGACGTTCATGCCCTGTTCGGCCTCAGGCATGGCGCAACCCAGGATGACGTCTTCGATTTCTTTGGGATCCAGTTGCGGCACACGTTCCAGCGCGCCCTTGATGGCGACCGCGGCCAACTCATCCGGACGAGTCGAGCGCAAGGTCCCCTTGAACGCGCGGCCTACGGGAGTACGAACGGAAGAGGCGATGATGACTTCACGCATATTAGATTCTCGGTTCCCAGTTGCAAACGCCGATAAGCAACTGCTGATATTTATTATTAACCCTCTTTGGGCGTGAAGTCACATGGGCGGCAGGACATAAATCCTTGTTTCGTGTAGGTTGGTTCCTTTCTGGGTAAACGCATGGCCTCCGAAACCGCCCGCATCGAAGCCTTTTCCGACGGCGTATTCGCCATTGCGATCACGCTGCTGATTTTAGAGATCAAAGTTCCCCAGCCGGCAGCCGGGCCGCTGGCATTGCAGCTTGCGCGGCAGTGGCCCTCGTACATCTCTTACGTGATTAGCTTTAGCTTTATCGGCATCATGTGGATCAACCATCACCGGCTGTTCAATCACATCCGCCGCAGCAATCACGGGCTCATGATCTACAACATGCTGTTGCTGCTGGGCGTGACGTTCGTGCCGTATCCCACCTCGGTGTTGGCGGCCTTTCTCGGCAAGCCCGATCAGCGTCTTGCCGCGATGTTCTACAACGGCACTTATTTCTTCATCGCAGTCTTTTTCAACCTCCTTTGGAGGCATGCGAAATCAGGCAAAGACCGGCTGTTCGGGAACGAGGTGGATCCAGCTGCGATCGAGTTGATCGACCGCCGCTACGCGATCGGGTTATCGGCGTATGCCTTGTGTGCCGCACTGGCCTGGTGGAGCGTCGCCGCCAGCCTGATTCTGAATGTGGCTATGGCCCTGTTTTTCGCTCTTCCGCACACGGCGGTTCGCGCCGCGCACGATTGATTTTTGAAGATCGCGCTGGATTCATTTCGACTTCCGGTCTAAACTCCCGGACTCAAGGGAGGGCGGCGTATGCTCAGCTACTCACGCGGGCCGGAAGTGCCGCTGTGGGAGAAGACCATCGGGCAGATGCTCGATGAAGCCGTCGAGCGCTGGGGCGATTGCCTGGCGCTGGTCTCTTGCCATCAATCGAGGCGTTACACCTGGCGTGAACTGCGCGATGCCGCCGACTGCGTGGCGCGCGGCTTGTGGTCGCTGGGCATTCGTCCGGGCGACCGGGTTGGACTCTGGTCCACCAACTGTGCCGAGTGGGTGATGATCCACATGGGGTGCGCTCGCGCCGGAGCCATCCTGGTGAATGTCAATCCTGCGTATCGCACGCACGAACTCGCATTCACCCTGCGCAAATCGCGCATGAAGGCGATCTTTCTTTGGAAGAACGACAGCCGCGCCGATTACTCACAGATCCTTGACGAGGCCCGGCACAATCAGAGCTCTGCTCTGGAACACGTCATCTACTTCGGAACGCAAGCCTGGGAAGGTTTTCTCAACGCGCGATGCGAGGTCACGGCTGAGGTTCATCCCGAGGACGTCGCAAACATCCAGTACACCTCGGGCACAACCGGCATGCCCAAGGGGGTCATGCTCACGCATCGCAACCAGATCAACAACGGCAGAATGCTGGCGCAAGGCATGCGTTACACCGAGCGCGATCGCATTTGCGTTCCTCTTCCGATGTATCACTGCTTCGGCTGCGTGATCGGGACGATGTCCGCGCTTGCTAGCGGCGCGGCGATCGTGATGCCCAACTGGACCTTCGATGCGCAGGCCACGCTAAAGGCGGTTGAAGGCGAACGCGCCACATCCCTGTATGGAGTGCCCGCGATGTTTATTGCGGAGCTTTGCGTGCCGGATTTCAAGAAATTCGATTTGTCCAGCCTGCGCACCGGGATGATGGCCGGCGCCCCCTGTCCGGTTGAGGTCATGAAGCGCGTGATGGACGAGATGCATTGCCCCGAGTTGACCATTGGCTACGGACAGACTGAGAGCACGCCGGTGGTGACGATGTCCGACCTGGACGATCCCATCGAAACGCGCGCATGCACGGTGGGCAAGGCGTTGCCGTGTACGGAAATGAAAATCGCTTCTTCGCTCGATGGCAGCACGGTGGCGCGAGGCGAGCAGGGCGAGGTCTGCGCTCGCGGCTACATGGTAATGAAAGGTTATGACGACGAATCCGAAGCCACGGCCCGCGCAATCGATAAAGAAGGCTGGCTGCACACCGGCGATCTCGGGGTGATGCGCGACGACGGATACATCCACCTGACCGGCCGCGCGAAAGACATGATCATCCGCGGAGGAGAAAACGTTTATCCGCGCGAGGTCGAAGAGTTTCTGTATACCCATCCGAAAGTAGCCGAAGTGCAGGTGGTCGGCATTCCCGATGAGCGGCTGGGCGAAGTCGTGCTGGCGTGGGTCCGGCTCAAAGCCGGCGAGACCGCCTGCGAAGAGGAGATTAAGAAGTTTTGCGAGGAGAAGATCGCGTACTTCAAGATTCCGCAGCATATTCGCTTTGTCGACGCGTTTCCGATGACGGTGACCGGGAAGATCCAGAAGTTCAAGATACGTGAGTTCGAGATTAGAGAACGGGAGTTGGAGACGCTTGCAAAGAGAGAAATGGCTTGAGCATTCCGATCCGATGTAAGTATTGTCATTCCGACCGAAGGGAGGAATCAGCTGTTGCCGGGGTCAACGATACTGCCGGCGGGAGCAGATTCCTCGCTACGCTCGGAATGACAATGTTGGATGAATCGAGGGAAAATCCGTACTTCCATTCACTCGGAATGACAACTACGCGGAGTTCGAGTCGGCTTTTAACAATCAAAAATCAACAATCATCAATTTCTTAATGTTTTCCCCGTTTTCAGCGTGTACTGAATTCTTTCCTGTGTCTTCTTCTCCCCGCAGAGAGATTTGAAGCCTTCGCGCTCGAGGTCGAGGATGTACTGCTCGCTGACCGGTGTGCCGGGCGTGACGTTTCCTCCGCACAGCACTTCGGCGATCTTGCCGCCCAGTTTCCCCTCGTAGTCGGTGATGTAGTCGCCTTGACGCATCAGGTAAACGCCCATCTTGAGCGCAGCCAGAATGTTTTCGCCCGGAGCCGGAATATCGTGTCTGGGCTGCGGCGCTTCGTAGCCAGTTCTTACCAATTCAAGAGCCCGCGATTTGGCATCGGCCAGCACGCGTTCGCGGTTCATCGTGATGCGGTCCGAGTCATGGAGAAATCCCAGGCCGCGCGCCTCGTGCGCCGAGGTCGCGACTTTCGCCGTGGCGATGGTTTCAAAGGCTTTTTTCATCGCTTCCATGATCTCGACCGACTCGCCGCGGCCGTCTTTGCGGATTGACGATGCCGAGTCCACGGCGCGCAGCAGCATCTCTTTGCATCCGCCGCCGCCGGGCAGCAGGCCGACGCCCACTTCCACCAGGCCGGTATACAGCTCGGCATGAGGCTGCCGCGCCGCCGCATGCAGAGAGATTTCCGTGCCTCCACCTAAAGTCAGCCCGAACGGTGCCGACACGACCGGCTTCGGCGAGAATTTGATTGCTTGCGTCATGCCCTGGAACTGCCGGATCACCATATCGACGTCGTCCCACTCTTCCTCCTGAACGGCCATGAGCAGGAGCATCAGGTTCGCCCCGACAGAAAAGTTGGTCGCGTCGTTGGTGATCACGAACGCGTCGAAGTTGTCGCCGGGGCCGCCGGGCTTCAGAGTCTGATTGATCAGCTGAATGATGTCGGCGCCCAGCGAGTTCATCTTGGAATGGAACTCGATGCAAGCCACCCCGTCGCCCAGATCGACCAGCGACGCGCCGGAATTTTTCTTCACCACGCCATTTGACTTCTTGGCGACTTCGACCGACCACACACCCGTGGGCACCTGCACCGGTCTCCAGTTTTCGTGATCCAGGTCCCAATACATGCGTCCTGAGGGCGCATGTGGATCGTCGAGATACCAGGAGTGACGCTCCGCGTTGAGCAGCTTCTCTACATTCACCGCGACTGGGCGGCCTTCTTTTTTCATGCGCGCGACCGATGCTTCCACGCCTACCGCGTCCCAAAGCTCGAATGGGCCCATCTCCCAGTTGAAGCCAAGTTTCATGGCACGATCGATTTCGACCACAGTGTCAGAAATCTCCGGGATACGGTTGGCGGCGTAGGTCCAGAGATCGGAAAGGGCGGACCACAGGAATTGCCCGGCCTTGTCGCCCTTTTGTGGGCCGCTGCCGTCCATGCCTAGCAGCATCCTGATGCGCGCTCCCGTGTGCTCGATATTCTTTGCCATCTCGAGCGCCGGAAACTTGGGCTTCTGCCGCGGATGGTACTCGAGCGTCTTCCAGTCAAGCGCCATGCGCTCTTCTTTTCCGTGCGCATCTTTGTGCTTTTTGTAGAAGCCGCCCTTGGTCTTGTCGCCGAGGATCTTGCGCTCGAGCATGTGCTTGAAGAAATCCGGCAGTTTGAGTTCGCTGCGCTCGTCGCGGACGTTCTGCGTCATGTTGCCGACCACGTGGCCGAGAATGTCGAGGCCAACCAGATCGATGGTTCGGAACGTCGCCGATTTCGGCCATCCGACGGCGGTTCCGGTGAGGGCATCCACATCTTCGATGGAGAAATCCATCTCCTGCATCAGCCGCATCACGTTCAGAACGGAAAACGTTCCAATGCGGTTGGCGATGAAGTTGGGCGTATCTTTTGCAGTGACGATGCCTTTGCCGAGGTGAACGTCGGCGCAATGGGACACGGCCTCCATCGCTGCCGGATCTGTGTCGGGAGTGGGAATGATTTCCAGCAGGCGCATGTAGCGGGGCGGATTGAAAAAGTGCGTTCCGAACCAGCAGCGGCGAAAGTCGTCGGAGAAGCCCTGGACAATTTTCGCGACCGGCAATCCACTGGTGTTGGTGGTGATGATCGTTCCCGGCTTGCGCACCGCGTCAACTTTCTGCAGCAGTGCGCGTTTGAGGTCGAGGTTCTCCACCACCGCTTCGATGATCCAGTCCACGTCGGCGAGTTTCTTCAGGTCGTCTTCAAAATTGCCGATGGTGACCAGGCGGGCAAGAGTCGCGTCCATAAACGCGGCCGGCTTCGACTTTTTGGCTCCATCGAGGCCCGCTGCCGCGATCTTGTTGCGGGCGGGACCGTCCGCATCCGGCGGGACGATGTCGAAAAGATAGCTGGCAATTCCGGCGTTGGCGAAGTGAGCGGCAATGCGGGCGCCCATGGTTCCGGCGCCAAGGACGGCGACTTTATGAATGCGTTTCATAGGGATTCCCGATTTTCGATTGCCAATTTCCATTGCAGGGCAAGACATCCTTAGCCTTGCAGGTTCCTTGGCGATCGGCAATTGAAAATTGGAAATTTGTTCTAAGGCAGTTTATCCACGGCCCACTCGTCTTTACCAGTCCTGATCACAGAGATGTGTGAGAAGCGCCGGTGCACTGAATGGCCCGACGATTCCATCAGCGCAACCGGAAACTCGTAGCGTCCAGTGGAGATTTTTTTTCCGGTGGAAATCAGGAATGCCGGCTGGCCGTTATTCCCGGAAAAGAACGCGCCGAGCCGGTCTTCGGTGGTGTGTTTCTTGGCGTCGTCGGTCAGCATGAGGAGCCCAGCTTCGTGGTCGCGAGTCTGCCACGCGGCCAGGAAGCGATTGGCGGCCGAGAGAGCGGATACGTAGTCGGCATCAGCAACGGCCTTAACCTGGGTACGAGCGAACGCCGTTCCGAAGGGAAGAGCCAGCAGAAGGCAGAAGAGGATGATGGAGTTGGATATGCGACAGAAAGTCACAACCCATTATGCCGGAAGAAAAATCGTGCCCCAAAAAACAGCCGGCGCGCGTCGTTTTAGATGTGGGGTGAGGATGGCAACGACGCGCGCCTATTAAGTTGCTTACAGGCTAGAGCCGCCGCCCGAAATTGTCAAGATAAATCTTTTGTTTTCAGTACTATGCGATGATTTTCGCAAGCACAAAGGCGGCCCCGGCCGCAAGTCCACCGATCACACATGTTTGTGACGCGCTGCGGAGGGGATGGATGCCGGTAAATCGCCCTTTCATGAACCCGAAGACCGCCAATGCCGCCAGGGTCAGGCCGGCCGATGCTACCAGTCCAGTGCTGGCGCTGCCGAGCAACATGTAGGGCGAGAGCGGAATAAAGCCTCCGGCGACGTAAGAGCCGGCAATGGTGGCGGCGCTCGTGACTGCGCGCTTGGGATCCGGTTCTTCCAGCCCAAGCTCGTATCGCATCATGAAATCCACCCAGGCCTTGGGACGCCTGCTTAACGCGTCCACCACGGGTGCGCTTTCCTCGCGGGTGAGTCCGTAGTCCTGAAACACGCGGCTGACTTCCGCCATTTCTTCTTCGGGAATTTCTTTGACCTCGCGCTCTTCCCGGAGCCGTTCCTGCTCGTAGTGTTCGGCATCGCCGCGGGCGGCAAGGTATCCGCCGAGCCCCATGGCGATCGATCCGGCGGCTATCTCGGCTAAGCCTCCAACCACGATCAGGCGCGTGTTCTGCAGCGCGCCCGAAAGTCCCGCGGCCAGGGCGAAGGGAACGGTCAATCCGTCCGACATTCCGATCACCACGTCGCGAACGAAGTTACCCGCAGTGAAATGTTTCTCGATATGCGGTTTGGTGCGAGTCATCAGGGGAGAACCTCCGGATGAGTTTTCAAGTATTCCTGGGCCTTGCGCACTACCTCGCGCTCGCCTCGATAGGCCAGTTTGCGGGGCGCGTCTTCGAGGGGGATCCAAAGCGCATTCTTGACCTCGATCCGCATTTCGGGTGTTATCTCTCCGATCTCACCCGACACGTACCGGAGCAGGTAAAAACTGACGATCTTGAAGACTTTCTGCTGGTCTCCCCAGGAGCGGACATAGACATACTTGATGTCCGCCAACTTGGTGATCGGAGAAGCGACAATGCCGGTTTCTTCCTGTACCTCGCGAACCGCGGTGTGTTCCGCGGTTTCGCCCTGATCCACCAGCCCTTTGGGCAGGGCCAATACAGTTTTTTGTGATTTCTTTGCGCCTGCTTTAGAGCCGGAAGGCTCTTTTTGGGGCTCAATCGCCGCCATTTCCCAGGCATCTCCAGAGCGCCGTACCACCACGCCACCCGCCGAAATCTCTCGCAGCATGCGCCCCCAAGTTATCAGGATCACGAGAGTTAGTCATATGCTCTGGCCGATTCGGGAGGTAACGTCTCGAAAGGCACGGTGCGGCGAGTGACCCGATGAGGGTGTGCTGGCATCTAAGTTGCTAGCTTTGGTGTGGAGTACCGGGCAGAGCCGGGAGGATGTGGGGACCCGTGGGTCGTCTGGGAAAAGTAATACGGTCGGTGCAGGCGTTCGGGCGCGAGATCTCGCGCAGCCCTGCCGGCGCGACCTCGGACTTTCGGCCACCCCGTATCGGCCTTGCCCTGGGCGGCGGCTTTGCGCGCGGCATCGCCCACATCGGCGTCCTCAAGGTACTCGAAGAAGAAAATGTCCCCATCGGGTTTGTGGCCGGCACCAGCGTTGGTGCGCTGATCGGAGCCGCTTACTGTAGCGGCCACTCGCCCGCCGACCTGGAACGGCTGGCCATGCGCGTCCGCTTCAAAGACTTCGCCCGTTGGACGCTCTCGCGTTTCGGCTTCGCCAGCAATCAGCGCATGATTGGCTTTCTGAACAGCACATTGAAGGTGCGGAGTTTTGAGGAATTGCGCATTCCGCTTGCGGTCACGGCCACCGATTTCTCGACTGGCGAGGGCGTGGTTTTTCATTCCGGCCCGCTGGTCGAACCAGTACGCGCCAGTTGCTCCTATCCAGGGATGTTTCAGCCCGTGAAGATCCGCAACCGTTACCTGGTGGACGGCATGCTGGCCCACGCGGTGCCTTCCATCCCGCTGCGCGAAATGGGGGCCGAGCGGGTGATATCTGTGCACTTGAAGGGGCGCTGGAACAATGGCGAGGGCGGCCCTCGACACCTGTTTGAAGTGATCGGGCAATGTTTTGCGATTGCGCAAGAGCTTAATTGCGAACCCTGGAAGAAGGCTTCGGACCTGATCATCGAGCCCGACGTGAACGGCTATCGCTATGATGATTTTGCCCACAGCGCAGAACTGATTCGGGGCGGAGAACAGGTGGCGCGCGCCGCCATGCCGGCCATCCGGAAGTGGCTGGAGCAGGAACCCGTTCCCTTAACCGCCGCGCGCAGTTCCGCCTTGCTGCAGCGCAAGCCGTTACCTGCAGATTAGCGTTTTCTTATCCTTTCTCCACATTAACTTCCCTCCAGGTTCAGCCGATAGATTCAGTGGAGCCTTCCATGGCGAGAGTGCAGGACCCTGAGATCTTCCGGGAAACACTCGAGAACCTGCCCCTGGCTCTCTGCCTGGTGGACCCCGAAGGGCGCATTCTCTTCTGGAATCGTTGTGCGGAAAACATGACCGGGTTCATGCGCCACGATGTCATCGGGCGGTCGGCGAATGATCGCATCCTGATGCATTGCGACGAGACAGGAAAACTGCTGACCAGGGACGAGTCTCCCCTGTCGCGCGCCACGAGAGAAGGGAAGCAACACAGCAGTGAGCTGTACGTACGTCACAAGGCCGGGCATCGCCTGAGAGTGCGCACTACTGCGATTCCCATCCTGGACGACTTTGGAGTGGTCAAGGCCGCGGTGGAATGCTTCTATGAATTGCCGGCAACCCCGGCCAACGATCGTCATCGCATGGTCCTGGCGGCGCATGGCTGCCTGGACCGCACCAGCGGCCTGCTCAATCAGGCCATGAGCCAATCCCACCTGCGCGAAAGCCTGGCCATGCTGAATGACTTTGGCTTGCGTTTTGGAGTCCTCTGGGTCCAGGTGCAGGGACTGGTGAAAGTCGCCATGAAGGATGGCCGCGAAGCGGCGGATGCGCTGATCTACGTTATTGCGCAGACGCTCGCCCATGAGCTGGGACCGTCGGTAACTCTCGGCCGCTGGAGCGAAGATCAGTTCCTCGCCATTGTTCCTGACTGTACCGCGGTAGAACTGGAACAGCTGGCGCAGAAGGTAAAGCGGGTCGTCGGAGTTTCGGGAATTGACTGGTGGGGCGATCCGCTGTCGCTGGTAGTCACAGTCGGACGAGCCATGGCGGAGATCGGGGAAGACCCGCAATCACTGTTGCGGCGGGCCTGTCATGCAGTCGCGATGAATGGCGAGGAGGACGCCGATTCCAAGCGCGAAGGCGGGACCGCGCCGTGAAGAGCTGAGATCTTATGTTCGTCATCATCGGCATTGTCGTAGTGTTCGGCGCGGTGGTTGGCGGCTACCTCATGGAGCATGGGAATCTCCGCGTGCTGATTCAGCCCGCGGAGCTTCTCATCATTGGAGGCGCGGGAATCGGAACCGTGCTGGTGGCCAATCCTCTACACATCCTGAAGAAAATCGCGGGCGGCCTGGGAGGAATTTTTGGGAGCTCGAAATTCAGCCAGGACCGCTACATCGAATTGTTCAAGACGATGTACGACTTTTTGAATAAAGGACGGAAGGAAGGGTTGGTGTCGCTGGAAACCGATGTCGAGGAGCCGGAGAAAAGTCCCATTCTCTCGAAGAACCCCTTGTTCGTGAGCGACCACCACATCCGGGATTTCTTCTGCGACAGCATGCGCATGGCAATAAGCGGCACCGAGCCTTTTGAACTTGACCAGATTCTTGACCTCGACTTGGAAGTGCATCATCACAATTCGACCCAGCCGAGCACGTCGCTGAATACCATGGCGGATTCGCTGCCCGGGCTGGGGATCGTGGCGGCGGTGTTGGGGGTAGTGATCACCATGGGCGCGCTCGGCGGCCCGCCGGAGGAAATCGGGCACAAAGTTGCCGCCGCACTGGTAGGGACCTTTCTGGGCATCCTGCTTTGTTATGGATTGGTAGGCCCGCTGGCGGCGAACATGGCGAAGGCGGCGGAAGAGGAATCGGCGTACCTGCAGGTCATTCGGGTAGTGATGATTTCCTTTCTCAAGGGTACGGCGCCCATCATGGCGGTGGAGTTCGGTCGTCGCGCGGTTCCGGGCCATGTGCGGCCCTCCTTCCAGCAGGTCGAGAAAACCTGCCGGGGCGGCGGCGCTGCCGCTGCGGCGACGCCTTCGGAATAGAAGAACATGGCTACCTCGCGTCCCATCATCATCGTCAAGAAAAAGGCTGGCCACGGCGGCCATCATGGCGGGGCATGGAAAGTCGCATATGCAGACTTTGTCACGGCCATGATGGCCCTGTTTATCGTGCTGTGGTTGATGAATAGCAGCAAGCAGGTGCAGGAGGCGGTCGGAGGCTACTTCAAAGATCCCACTGGAACTTCCAAGAAGGTCGGAACCGGCCTGCGCGGGTCGGGTGAAAATTTTTCGCTTACCAAAGAAAACATGTCTGAGCTCAAGGAAGAATTGCAGAAGTCGGTCCGGCAGATGAGCAACTTCGAGAAGCTTAAAGATCAGATACAAATGACGGTCACGTCGGAAGGGCTGCGCATTGAGCTGTTGGAGTCAGACAAGGGAACATTTTTTGACAGTGGCAACCCGGACCCGAACGGCGACGGGAAGGACCTGCTGATTCGACTGGCGGGAGAGCTGGGCCAACTCTCGAATAAGATCTCAATCGAAGGCCACACCGACTCGAAGCCGTATTCCGGCAGCAGAGAGTATGGTAACTGGGAACTGTCTGCGGATCGCGCGAATGCCGCCCGGCGCCTGATGCAGCAAAACGGGCTAGGCGCGAACCAGGTCGTGGAGGTGCGCGGTTATGCCGATCAGCAACTACGCAAGCCCGACGCCCCCTTGGACCCGTCGAATCGCCGCATCTCGGTGATCGTCCAATACATTGTGAAAGAAGAAGACTCGGAGACCGAGGACGCTCACCCGGCAGCCGCGCCCAAACCGTCTCCCGCGATCGAACACGTGAAGGAATGAGTGCAGGCGCCGAGAGCTCTTGTGAAGGAGACATTCGGGCGCGTTTGGAGCGGGATGTTATTCGTATCTTAAAGCTTCAATGGGATCGAGTCTTGACGCGCGAATGGCGGGCAGCATTCCGCTTACCAGACCCACCAGGCTCAGAATGATGGTCGCGATCACCAACGTGGTGGGATCGATCACCAGCTTCACATCTCCTGCTTCCGCGTGCTGTGCGATCGCGCTGTACAGCGTCAGGCGCCCGACGGAAAGCGCAACCACGTAGGCGAGAATCACGCCGAGCGCGCCGCCCATGAAGGTGATGGTCATGGCTTCTGCCAGGAACTGGAAAAAAATATCTCTTCCCCGCGCGCCCAGTGATTTCTCCAGTCCGATTTCCCGCGTGCGCTGCGTTACTGAAACCAGCATCATGTTCATCAGGCCGACGCCGCCAATGCCCAGGGTGATGGTCCCGATGAAGGTCAGCAGCACTTTCAGGCCCAGGGTGATCAGTTCGAACTGGTGCACCTGGTCCATGAGGTTGAACACCAGAAGCGCGCGGCGGTCGCTGGGATTGAACTTGTGCTGTGCAGCCATGACGTAACGCACAGATTGCTCGAGCCGCTCATATTCGTTGGTCTCGTAGCTGAACCAGATCGAGTCCAGGTAATGCGTGTCCTTGAGATCTCCCATCGCGCTGAAGGGAATGAAACTAGTGCGGTTGATGTTGTCGTCGCCGGCTTGCATCTTGGGCTTGAGAATGCCGATGACTTCGAAGCTCAGTCCGTCCACTCGAATACGCTCGTGCAATGCGTTGCGCCCGGAAAATAGCTTGTCCTTCGCTTCCGAACCCAGCACGATAACCCGCGCGCGCTGCATCTCGTCTTCGCCGTTATAGAACCGTCCCTGTGCAACCTCCAGTGCCCGGATCGACAGGGCATTCGGATATTCCCCGCTTACGTTGAACCTGTAAGTCCGCGTGTCATATTGCAGGCTTGCATCCTTGCCGGCTTCCGGAGTGATACGGGTGATTTGAGGCAGGTTCGAGGTCAGGATCTCGACATCCTCCTGCTTGAGTTTCAACTGCTCGCCGGCTTTTTGTCCGCCCGCCTGCATCGAGGAGCGCCCGGGCACGACGATCATCAGCTTGGTTCCGAAGTTCGCGAAGATGTTCGCGCAGGCTTGCCCAAAGCCGTTGCCATAAGCGAGCAGCATCACCACCGTCGCGATGCCCCAGGCCATGCCGAGCATGGTGAGCGCAGTGCGCCGCAGGTTGTGGCGCATCGCGCCGTAGGCTTCGTGCAATAGGTCCCGAAAGACGTTCATTCCTGCCTCAACGCTTCTACCGGTTCGAGCACGGCAGCCTTGCGAGCCGGATAAAGCCCGGCGACGACGCCCGCGACGGTCAAACTTGTGATCGCGAGGAGGGCTGTGGTGGGCACCAGTTTTGGGGGATCGAATCCCTGAGGTCCCTGGAACTGGCCCAGGAACGTCATGAGTCCCGCCGACAGGCCCATCCCGGTAAGACCGCTCAGGAAAGTGATCAGCACCCCTTCCAGAAAGAACTGGAACAGGATGCTGCGCCTGGTCGCGCCAAGGGCTTTGCGCAATCCAATCTCGCGTGTGCGATCGCTTACCGCGACCAGCATGATGTTGATGACGCCAATCGCCCCCAGTGCCAATGTCACCATGCCCACGGTTCCCAGGAACATGTTCATGGCGTCGAAAATCAGTCCCATCATCTCAGCCTGCTTGACCGTGTCCCAACCTTCGAAGGCGTCTTCATCGCGCCAGTCGAAACCGTGATTGCGGGCCACGATCTTCCGAACCTCTTCCTGCGCCAGCAAATGGTCCGCGGCCACCCGGGGCTGGTAGTTGATAAAGGAGATGGCGTCTTTGTCTCCTTCCTGCTTGATGGGGAAATACGTGCTCATCACCTGGTAGGGGATGTAGGCGCGCATGTTGGTGGAATTGTTATCGCCGCGACCGACCCGCTGCACGGTTCCAATCACTTCAAAACGGACGTCATTGATGAGTATGGTTTCACCCAACGGGGGACGTCCGGGAAACAGGTTGTGGGTCATCTCGTCGCCTAACACCACAACATTGCGCTTCTGTGATTCATCCAGCGAATTGAACCAGCGGCCCTGCTTCATCGGCAGATAACGGATCCCGTTGTACTGGGGTTCGACGCCGGTAAGTTCTCCGTTGGCGTTGCCGAACTGGCTGACTGCGCGCGTGTCGCTCTTGGTCAGGACCGGAGTCGCGGCCAGCACGTGCGGCGCGTCGGTTTTGATCGCGGCATAGTCCCGGTAAGTCAGGCGGTACGTCCGGGCTGAGTTCATGCTTCCCTGGAACACCGGAGCCCGGCCCGGAAAGATGAACATGATGTTCTCGCCAAACTCGGAGAGCCCGCGCTTGTTTCCGGAGCGGAAGCCCTCGCCTAATCCCACCAGCAGCAACAAGGATCCGACCCCCCAGGCGATCCCGAACATGGTCAGGAACGAGCGCAGCTTGTGCGCCCAGAGGGTGCGAAAAATCTGCCCGAGAAGGTCGAAGAACATCCGCATGAGACGTCGAGGTATGCCGAGTACCTGCATAAATTATCTCTCAAACACTGACGAGATCGCAGTGGCCCGGTTAGCAACCTGCAAGCTGCTGCAGCAAATAGACTTTTGTTGAGTGCGTTATGTTTCGGAACGCCTTGTGGAGCCCTACTTCATGACCCCGCGCTGGGCAATTCCAATGTTGTCGCGGGTGGTGTTCTTGACCAGATACATCATCTCGTCGGCCTGCCGGATCACATCGTGAGGAGTCTTCGCATCGTGGGGATAGGTGGCGAGGCCAATGGAGGCGCGGACGTTCAAGTTCAATCCTTCTTCCTGGCAGAAGATGCTGGCGCGCAGGTTGTCGCGTAAACGGCGCGCCACCACGAGCGCCTGATCTTTGCCGGTTTGCGGCAGCAAGATGACGAATTCATCGCCCCCATACCGGAAAGCGTAGTCGATCAACCGTAACTGGGCTTTGATCAGGTATCCAATTTCCGCCAGCAATTTGCTCCCGATCAGGTGACCATGCGTATCGTTCACCTGTTTGAAGTGATCAAGGTCGATGAAGAGTACGGCAAATTCATAGCCGAAACGCGCGGAACGATAGACCTCGGTCTCCAACGTCTTATAGAGATGGCGCGCGTTGTAGAGGCCGGTGCAGTCGTCGGTAATCGTGAGCTCTTGAATCTTTTCGACAGAGCGGGCATTTTCAATGGCGATCGCGGCGTAGTCGCACAGCGACTGCAGAAAGAATTCCTCCTGGCGCGAGAAGGTCGTCATATCCACGTTTACCAGTTGGATGACGCCGAGGACGCGGTGCTTGGAGCGCAGGGGCACGCAGATGATCGAGCGCGTTTCCCACTTGGTCATCTCATCAATGCGCTTGGCAAAACGCGGGTCGGTGTAAACGTCGGGCACTACCAGCCGCTCCCCATGCTTGGCTACCCATCCGGCGATTCCCTCTCCCACCTTGAGCCGGACATTCTTCAGGGCCTCGGCGGCAGTTCCGACGGCTATGGCGAAATAGAGTTCGTCGCGCTGCTCGTCAACCATCAGCAGCGACCACGTATCAGGACGGAAATACTCCGCCATCTTCTCCATAATGGTCTGGAGAATCGAATCAAGATCGAGCGACGAGGTCAGGGCCTTGGCAACATCATGAAAGATGTTGAGTTCCTGATTCTGCCGGTCGCGGCCGGTGCCGGTCGCCTTGGTCATGGACTGCATCCTCGAGGGGCGTAAGTGCTCGAATTATATGGTCGTTCAGGGCAGGGAACAATCAACCTTGGTAACCTCGAACCCCATCCGCCAAGTCCCGGAAGGGCCATCAGGGGCCTCGACCGTGAATTTCGTCACCGAGATGCCTGAACTCGTTCCGTGTCAGCATAGGCTGTTCATTTTTTGTGACTTCCGGAACTCGCCAGTAACATAATATGTTCGTGAACTGCCGCTGAAGAGCTTTATTTCTTCGGCGCAGGAGAGGCGCGATGCCCTCATTTGGCGAGCAGTTGAAGCGAGAGCGCGAGAAACGCTCAATCACGCTGGACGACATCTCGGTCTCCACCAAGATCAGCAGACGTCTGCTGCGCGCACTCGAAGAAGATCATTTCGAACAGCTCCCCGGGGGCATCTTCAACAAAGGGTTCATCCGCGCCTACGCCAAGTACGTCGGCCTCGATGAGGACCAGATCGTTGCCGATTACCTGGTGGCATCGGGGGAGGAACAGCCCGCTGCCGCTCCCCTCCCAGAGGCACCGGCGCGAAGAGACGAACCGGAGGTAAGCCGCGAGCAGGAAAAGGCCTGGACCATTCCCTGGGGCAGTCTGGCGATGGTTTTATTGCTGGCCGCCCTCGGCCTGGCGCTTTGGCGCGAACGCGACCGCATGCGCCAAGCTGAATCCGCAAGTCCGCCAGAGCCGCTGCCGATTACCACGCCGTCGCCTGCAACTTCTCCCACCACTCCAGCGAGCACGCCGGCCAGCAGCGTGCCGCCGGCTGCTCAGACTTTTACCATCCTGGTGGAAGCCCGCGAAGAATGCTGGATTTCTTTGTCCAGCGACGGAAAAGACGTGTTCGAGGGAACCTTGCAGGCCGGAGAAACGAAAAAAATCCTGGCGCAGCGCCAGGCCGTGGTCAAGGCCGGCAATGTAGGCGGAATCGCAATTTCATTTAATGGAAGCAAAGTGCCGATCGAGGGCAAACCGGGTCAGGTGAAGGCGTTCCGCTTCGATGAGAATGGGGTCAGCACAGTCACGTCAAGCGCGCCAGCCACGAATTGAATGGCTGATTATGCCGGAACCGGGCCGAAGTTTGGCGTACGGAATGTGTAAGGCAGCGGCTTGTTCTTGTACTCTTTGTATCCGCGAGCGGTAAGCCGGATCACTCCCCGCACCTGCTCCTCAACTGAACCCTCGTTTCTCAGTTCCGCAACCACTTCGCGGGCTAAAGCGGAGTCGAGAGTCTGCTTTGACAAGACGATGTAGCGGCTCGGGTCCTGCTCGTAGGTGGCGGCGAGCGATACGAGCAAGCCTTCGCGAATTTTTTCCTGATGCATATGTCACTCGATTAATGGATGAGCTGATCCTAATTCAGGAATTCAGGATTGCGGAATGGCCCATCCGTGCCAGCGCGAGGTAACCTTTTTGGCTACGGCGTTGTCCATTTGCGCCCGGGATATCGGACCTTAGTCACCTGCCGTGTTCAGTGCAGGAAGTCCGGAACGAGCAAAGTTAGCCACCAAGTCACGACGTCACGGCGAAGCCTGTCTCTGCTGGACTCGCCTTTCTCCCAACAAAAAACTTTATAGGCCTATAGAAACTTTTGATACCGCAAAGCCGCTCCTTGTAACTGCTTCGCTGATCTAATCAAGGGCGACGAATCATGCCTCACTCCTCCAAGCCGCCTGCCTGGAAAGTGCTACTTGCCTTCGCTGTCATTTATTTCGTTTGGGGCTCGACTTTTCTTGCCATTCGAGTTGGTGTGCGGGAGGTGCCGCCATTTCTGCTCGCGGGGTTACGTTTCCTGGCGGCCGGGACCGCGCTGTTTGCCTGGATGCGCACGAAGGCAACGCCCAGCCCCACATTTCGGCAGTGGCGTGCCGCTTCGTTGCTAGCTCTCCTGATCTTCGTCTTCGACTACGGATTGCTGTTCTGGGCCGAGCAGCGCGTTCCTTCGGGGATCGCTGCCGTGATGATGGCGACGATTCCGCTGTTCATGACCATGTCCGAAATCCTGATCTTGCGCACGCAACAACTCAGTGTGCGCCTCGTCCTGGCCCTTTTGGTCGGCATTGCCGGAGTGGCAGTCCTGGTGAGCCGTACGCAAAGCTTCGGGGAAGGCGCGATTGATGCCGCCGGGGCTGGCGCTCTGATTGTGGCCGCCATAAGTTGGTCGGTGGCCGCGGCGCTTACCCGTAAGCTGTCACTACCGGACGCGAAAGCGATGAGTTCTGCGGCCCAAATGCTCGCCGGGGGAGTACTGCTCATGTTCACTGCCGCACTGCTTGGCGAGTTCCGCGGATTTCAATTCGCGGCGGTCTCGGGCACTGCCTGGCTCGCGCTGGCATATCTGATCATTGCGGGATCCATTCTTGGGTTTACCGCTTATGTCTGGCTCATCCATCATGAATCCCCCACCAAGGTCGCGACCTATGCGTATGTGAACCCGGCGGTCGCGGTCTTGATCGGATATTTCCTTGGTGGAGAAAGGATCGGGCCGCGCACCATCGCCGGAACTCTGCTCGTGCTGGTCAGCGTGGTGCTGATTACGACCATGCCCACAAGAAAACGTGAGACCGGTTCCTGGAGCGCCAAACCGCAGCGGGTCGAGCCATGAGAAACCCGAAGTCGCGCGCTCGATCTCTGGGACTGATCGGAATCTGGTTTTGATCGCGCTCTCTTTCGCCGATGCACAAGGACCGACCGGCTATTTGTGACCGGTAAGTTGTGGCCGAAACTATTCGAAATCAGATTGGTCCACAGTAAAAAGCAGCTGAAGAAACAAAAAGGGCCGCACTCTTCCGCGGCCCATTCCACAGTTGAAAAAGAAGCTTACGGATTGGTGCCCTTTACGGCGAACGCCGGGGTCAGGCCGCTGAAGGTGAACCAACCGCCCTGGGAGACATTGCCGCCAATGTTGGCCTGGTTGCTGGCTTGCCAAACGCCCTCAAAATCCGGCGCTCCCACGTCGTCCGAGGTGGCCACAACCCAGTAATTCGTGCCTGCAGTCAGCGCCGTTGAGGGAATGGTGACCTGGACTAACTGGCAGCAGGTACCCGTATTTGGAATTCTGGTGGTGGAGGCTTGCGCCAGCAGCGTGCCCACTACGCCGGCGTTGTCAGTGTACAGGCCGAGAGTAACTTTTTTGGTGCCCGAGTCGTATCCAATCGCAGCCTGGAGCGTGGTGGCATGATCGGCCACTTTGTTATAGAACTGAACGCCGATCCATTGGTCTGCGAGCAGAGCTGCGCAACTGATTCCGCAAACGTAGTAGCCGCCGGCCGCGGCGTTGTAGTTGTTTGTGGGCGTCGGCCCCAGATTGCTGAAAATTGTGACGTTCGCGGGTGGAAGAGAATGGTCAACGTACGGGGCGACGAGCGTTACGTGATTTGGCTTAGGAGCGATTTTTAAGTCCTGGGCCATCAGAACGCCGCAGGCAAGTGTCACGACAAACAGACAGCACAATGCGCGCAATAGAGTTTTGCTGAACATTGATTCATGTCTCCTTGGTTTTTGGACATCATTCGAAAACTGGGGTCCCCTGTAGAACAGTAAGTCGCTTGCTTGATGAACATCTCGGGAGGAAAGAACGCCACGTGTTGTTAGTCCGCGTCGCGGGAGCATCCTATCCCGGTCACAGTCAATGTCAAGGAAATTCTGGGCGAAGAAATCCACAGCGAGTAGAAAGTATGAAGATGGAAGCCCTATGCAACGTTTCTCGCTGGGCGCGAATGTCCGGCTGACTACAAAAAGCTACGAGAGATGTTGATGCGGGTGCGTCTTGCCGCAACGCGGGCACGTGACGGTCAGATTGTGATCTGCCATCTGCTGCAGGAAGCCGATGAATGTTTCACTGCAATGCGGACACACAATTTCCGTCTCTTCCTGTTGCGCCTTGAGTGGCTTTTCGTTCGGCATGCTCATCGGATGCGTCAGACCCCGATTCGGATTCGAATGGTCTTTGGTCGTCGGTCGTTGGCTGTTGGTCGTTGGTCTTAATCGTCTCGTTCTGCATTCCAGTCAGAGACAAAGCCTACGAGTCACAATATCCGAAACGGAACCTGGAAGCGACCGCCCGATGGACATTGACCAACGGCCAAAGACCAACGACCAAAGACCAGCCTCCTTTCCATCCCTTGAACCTGCCGTCCGCTACCGGGAGTGCCCGCTCAGTGGAAAGCGCTGCCGCCCGCCTTCAAACGATTGCCCTAACCCTCTTTCTTTGATAGCTTTTTAACAGACCTCACGCGTTCATTTTGAAGGCGTTGCGTTGGGATTTCCTGCCGCAGGAAACGCGCCGAAAGCACTGGAAGGAGAAGTCACTGTGTCATCCAAGAATCGCTATCTTTTTACCTCGGAGTCGGTCACCGAGGGCCATCCCGATAAAATTGCCGACCAGGTTTCCGACGCAATTCTCGACGCCTGTCTCACCGAAGACCCGGTAAGCCGTGTTGCCTGTGAGACTCTCACCGCCACCGGCCTGGTCGTGATCGCCGGCGAAATCACCACCAAAGCTTACGTGGATTTCCAGACACTTGTGCGTGGCGTGATCTCCTCCATCGGCTACGACAACGCGCTCTACGGCTTCGATTCCAACACCTGCGCGGTGATCTCCAGCATCAACAAGCAATCCGGCGACATCGCGATGGGCGTGGACACCGGCGGCGCCGGCGACCAGGGAATGATGTTTGGCTACGCCTGCAATGAGACGCCTGAGTTGATGCCGATGCCGATCTCACTCGCGCACAAGCTGACCATGCGCTTGGCCCAGGTGCGAAAGCAGGGCAAGCTGCCGTATCTGCGGCCGGACGGCAAATCTCAAGTCACCGTGGAGTACGACTCCAAAGGCAACCCGGTTCGGGTTGACGCCGTGGTGATCTCCACGCAACACTCCGAAAGCGTCACCAACGATGAGTTGCGCGCTGACATTCTCAAGCATGTCATCCAGGCCGTGATTCCCGCCAAGCTTCTGGATGCCGATACCAAGTACCACATCAATCCCACCGGGCGCTTCGTGATCGGCGGCCCCATGGGCGACACCGGCCTGACCGGGCGCAAGATCATTGTGGACACCTACGGCGGAATGGGACGTCACGGCGGCGGCGCGTTCAGCGGCAAGGACCCGACGAAAGTTGACCGCTCGGCGGCTTACATGGCGCGTCACATTGCCAAGAACATCGTTGCGGCTGGGTTGGCCGAGCGTTGCGAAGTGCAGCTCGCCTATGCCATCGGCGTGGCTGAGCCGGTCAGCGTTCTCGTGGACACGTTCAACACGGCAAAGTGCGATCCGGCGATCATCCCGGACCTGGTCCGGGCAAACTTCAAGCTGACCCCAAAGGGCATCATCGAGTCGCTCGATCTGCGCCGTCCCATCTATTGCAAGACGGCGGCCTACGGCCACTTCGGGCGCAACGACGCCGACTTCACCTGGGAACTGACTGACAAAGCCGCCAAGCTGGCCAGCGAAGCAGGTATCGGAGAGCCAGCGGCAGCGCATTCGAGAAAATAGATTTCCTTCGTGAACCTTCGTGTCCTCTGTGGTTAAAGTTTTTGGTAGCCATTCGGCAATCATTTAGGAGAAGCATGGCAACAACACCGACGCAAGTGCAAAGTGATGTAAAGAATTTCGAACTGGCCGATCTGGGCAAGAAGCGCATCGACTGGGCGAACCAGTCCATGAAAGTTTTGCAGATCATCCGCAAAGAGTTCATCAAGAACCAGCCGTTAAAAGGCATGCGCATTTCCGCTTGCCTGCACGTCACCGCCGAGACCGCGAACCTCGCCATTTGCCTGCGCGATGGCGGCGCCGACGTCGTGCTCTGCGCTTCGAACCCGCTTTCCACGCAGGACGACGTCGCAGCTTCGCTCGTCCGCGATCACGGCATCTCCGTGTTCGCCATCAAGGGCGAGGATAACGACACCTACTACAGCCACATTCTCGCGGCCATCGACCACAAGCCGCATATCACAATGGATGACGGCGCTGACCTCGTAAGCGTGTTGCACACCAAGCGCACCGACGCGCTCGAGGGCGTCATCGGCGGAACGGAAGAGACCACCACCGGCGTCATACGCCTGCGGGCGATGGCGAAAGAGGGCGTGCTTCGCTATCCAATCGTTGCCGTCAACGACGCCGATACCAAGCACCTGTTCGACAACCGATATGGGACCGGGCAGTCCACCATTGATGGCATTATCCGCGCCACCAACTTCCTGCTGGCAGGATCGAAGTTCGTGGTCGCGGGCTACGGATGGTGCGGCCGAGGTCTGGCCAGCCGCGCTCGCGGCGCTGGCGCCGAAGTCATCATCACCGAGATCGATCCCACCAAGGCGCTCGAAGCCGTGATGGACGGGTTCCGCGTGATGTCCATGGCCGAAGCCGCCAAGATCGGCGACGTTTTCTGCACCGTGACCGGGAATAAAAACGTCCTGGCCAAAGAACATTTCGAGCTGATGAAAGACGGCGCGATCATTTCGAACTCGGGCCATTTCAACGTTGAAATCGACATCCCTTCGCTTGAAAAGATGGCCTCGTCGAAGCGCACCACGCGCAACTTTGTCGAAGAGTACTCGATGAAAGACGGCCGCAAGATCAACCTGCTCGGAGAAGGCCGCCTGATCAACCTGGCTTCGGCCGAAGGGCATCCGGCGTCGGTGATGGACATGAGCTTTGCCGACCAGGCGCTCTCGGTCGACTACATGGTGAAGAACGCGAAGTCGCTCGAAAGGCGCGTCTACAAAGTTCCCGAAGAACTGGACAAGCGAGTCGCCAAGCTGAAGCTCGAGTCCATGGGAGTGAAGATCGACCGCCTCACCCCCGAGCAGGAAGAATACCTGGCGGGCTGGAACGAAGGAACCTAGGTTCAAGTTTCAAGGTTGCAAGGTCTCAGAGTTTCAACGTCCCCACGTTTCGGCGTGGGGATTTTGTTTGGGAGAGGACCTGTGTTTCCTCGAACCTTGTAACGTGAAACCTTGAAAACTTGGAACCTTGAAACCTTGGAACCTTGAAACCTTGAAACCTTGAAACCTGTCTTCTCACCGGTCCGGCAGCGAGTAATCATTCCGCTTCGCTGGATCATCCGACAGATACTGCACGAACTCCCAATCATTCCCCTCAGGATCGTAAAAATACAACCGCCGGCGGTACGGATGCGCATTCGGAGGCGTGGACTCCCGATACCCGGCCGCGAGCATCCGCGCCCGAACGGCGTCGATATCGTCTACCTCGTACGCCATATGATTTACGCCGGGCAGCCCGTCATAGGGCTTCCACTGGCTAGCAGGCTCCCGCCGCGATTGCCCAACGGCAATGTAAGTTTCATCAGTGCCGATGTGCACCCAGCGAGTGCCGTCCTGGCTCAACCCCTCGCCGCGCACCCGAAATTCAGGAAACGCGGTTTGCAGAAAGCGGATCATCCCCTCGATATCACGCACGCAAATGTTGGCATGCTCTAAACGGAAAGCCATGGCCACCTCCCCGGCAGCATTAATTTTTAGATTGTGAGTAACGCCGCACCGATGCAAATAACCGTGTAGGGACAGCCGCCCTCGGCTGTCCAGCGGAGCGAAGCTCCACAAGGAGTGCCCCATGTCTCGCGTGTGGCGAGACACGGGGATCTTGTATCGGAGAAAGTAGACAGCCTTTCGATGTTGACCGAAGAGTGGAAAGGGCCCGGCTTCCAGCCAGGCCGCAAAGACGAAATCAGCGGCTTTAGCCCTCCGAGGGATTCCGGGTTTCGAGGTCCTCGTCAACCGAACCGCTAAGAACTACTGGGCTGAAATGCGCGGTTTATCTCTCGAAGGCTAAGTAACTTAGCTGTAGTGTACGTACAGTAATATACATTTCGTATCAGCAGTACAAATGTTCCCGCGGGAACACTTTGGCTCTCAAGCCACCCCGGTGCCGGTGACCAGCGTCGCTGGCAGGTTGACGCGGTCTCCGTCGTGAAAGCTGCGGATGTTGCTCATCACTTCCTCCATCACCTCGGGCTGCTTCTCCGGAGGCAAGGCGTCGATCATCTTCCGGAAGGGCGCGGCCAGATCGCGCAAGGCTTCCCAAGCCTCCTCCGGAGGTCCGGGCCATGGCCATGGCACCTGATGCTTGCGCGCCTCCACGCTGTGCAGGCCAGCGGATTTCAAAGTGCTCGCCAGCTTACTCTCGTCGGCGAAACGAAAAATTGTCGGCGCATCCGGCGGAGGCGGCGGCACCTGCACATGTTTCATGAACGGGCCCAGCGTTGCGGCAAACAGCGGATTGTCCGCGAAGCTTCCCCACACGATGAAAGACACGCGCCCACCGGGCTTCAGCACTCGGCGGACATTAGCGAGCGCCTTATCAATCTGCGGAAAAAACATGATGCCGAAGCGGCAGGTGACGCGGTCGAATTCCTGGTCGGAGAAGGGGAGTTGTTCGGCGTCGGCCTGGCGAAACTCCATGTTGGTGAGGCCAAGTGCGCGGGCATTCTGACGCACGTTCTCGAGCATGCCGGGCACAAGGTCGGTGGCGACGACGCGTCCCTGTGGCCCGACCGCCCTGGCGATGCTGAGCGAAGGTTCTCCGGTGCCGCTGGCCAGATCAAGCACGTGCATGCCGGGCGCGAGTTGCGCATTGCGGACAACCAGGTCGGTTGCGGCCTGCGACTGCGCGATCAACTTCTCGTTCCACTTCTGCCAATGCGGAGCGGCGCCCGTCCACTCCGCGCGGATGGTCTCTTTCATGTCGGGGTTTGTCATCCGCGCAGGGTAACAGAAAAAGGGGCGGCAAGTCGCCGCCCCTTCAGCGTTGCGGAGAGCGTTATTCGAGCACGAAAATGTTCTTGCGGGCGCACATCTCTTTCAAGATGTTGGGCCACACGGTGACGCTGACTTCTCCGAGGTGCGCCTTCCTCAGCAGCAGCATCATGGTGCGGGCCTGGCCGATGCCGCCGCCGATCGAGAGCGGAATCTGATCGTTCAGAATCGCCTTGTGATACGGCAGCTTCATGAAGTCGGTCTGATGCGACAGCTCGAGCTGCTTGCGCAGCGTTTCCTTCGTCACCCGGATGCCCATCGAGGTCAGCTCGTGGCGCCGCTTGGTGACGTGGTTCCACACCAGGATGTCGCCATTCAGGCCGTGCGTGTCTTTGCCGGTCTGGTCATGGGTGTCGGTGACCCAGTCGTCGTAGTCGGCGGCGCGCATCTCGTGCGGGTAGCCATCTTTCAGCGGCCATCCGATGCCAATGATGAAGATCGCGGGATGCTTCTGAAGAATGGTCGTCTCGCGCTGCTTGCGCGGCAGGTCGGGATACATCTCGAGTATTTCTTCCGCGTGGAAGAATTCAAGCTTCTCCGGCAGGTCGGGATAGCGGAAATCTTTGAGTTGCGGGAACAGCGATTGCGCAAACTTCTCCGCTCCGACGATCACCTTCCAGATCTTGTTGACGACCTCCTTGAGGAAGTCGAGGTTGCGCTGCTCGGCGGTGATGACGCGCTCCCAGTCCCACTGGTCGACGTAGGCGGAGTGGTCGTGGTCGAGGAAGTAGTCTTTGCGGACGGCGCGCATGTCGGTGCAGATGCCCTCGCCCACTTTGCAGTCGAACTGTTTCAGAGCAACTCTCTTCCACTTGGTGGCTGCCTGTACGACCTGGGCATCGATGGGATGCTTGTCGCGATCGTTCGAAATGTGGAATTGGATCGGGGTGCGCGAGCCGTCGCGGTCGAGCATGTCATTGACGCCGCTCTCGACGTCAACGATGAGCGGGACCTCGACCATCATCAGGTTCAGTTCCTTGCTCAGGTTGTCTTCAATGTAGCGCTTGGTTTGAAACAGCGCCTGCTGCGTTTCCTTCGGAGTGAGCAGGGAGCGGTAATCTTTGGGAAGAATTTTTTCCAGTTCCGTGTAGTCGCCGATACCTGGTCCGGCGAGGTCGGCTTTTTTGTCCAGTACGAGAGTGCTCATGAAATGGTCTCCTTGGCAGACGAATGCCCAACTGAGTATTGGAGTCTTGGACTGGCGATGGGTCAGTGACGCGGAGCACAGGAGTCAGTGAGGGCAGTACCGAGTACCGAGAACGATGGGATGAACCGCGTCATTGTGGAATCGAAGAGGGAGCTTGCAGGCGTGTTAGATTAATTGCGCGGCCATGAAAGACGTTGCTCAATGGGCTCTGAATTTTGCGCAGGTGCGCGGAGCATCTTACGCTGACGTGCGCGTAGCCGACGACCGGCATCGTGCCCTGGCGACAAAAAATGGCAAGATTTCGAATGCAGGAGATTCAGAGTCGCTGGGGGTGGGTGTCCGCGTCATCGCCGATGGAGCCTGGGGTTTTGCCTCGTCCGACGATCTAAGCCGCCCCGGGGTCGAAGCCACCGCGGCCCGGGCCGTGGAGATCGCGAAGGCGTCGGCGCGGGTGAAGCAAGGGGACGTGCGGCTTGCTCCGGAGCAGGCCCAGGTTGCGGATTGGACTTCGCCTTTCCAGGTCGATCCCTTCAGCACCGCGGTCGAGCAGAATTTAGACTTACTGATCCAGATTGATGCTGAGATGCGGTCCGTGCCCGGTGTCACGCTGGCCGAGACCAACCTGAACTTCCGCCGGGAAGAGCAGTGGTTCCTGTCGACGGAAGGTTCCGACATTCATCAGACCAAGTTCACCGTGGGGGCAGGCTACGCAGCGCATGCCTTCGCCGGGAACGAAATCCAGAAGCGGTCGTATCCGAACTCCTACGGCGGACAGTGGCAGAACAAGGGATATGAACTGATCGGCGAGTTGAAGCTGCTGGAAAACGCGCGCCGGGTCGGCGAAGAAGCGGTCGCGCTGCTCAAGGCGGACCAGGGGCCCCAGGGCGTGTACGACATCATCCTGGACGGCTCGCAACTGGGGTTGCAGATTCACGAGTCGGTGGGGCATCCGATTGAACTCGACCGTGTGCTGGGCATGGAAGCGAATTTTGCCGGCACATCGTTTCTGACTCTCGATAAGCTCGCCAAGCTGCGCTATGGAAGCGACCTGGTGAACATCGTTGCCGATGCGCGCCAGGAGCATGGGCCCGGCCTGGGGACTTTTGCTTTCGACGAAGAAGGGGTTCCGGCGCAGTGCACGCCGATCATCACCAATGGCCTTTTCACCGGATATCTTTCCTCGCGCGAAACGGCGCACACGATTGGGACGAATCGCTCGGGTGGAACTCTGCGAGCGGAGAGTTGGAACCGCTTGCCGATCATCCGCATGACGAACGTGAGCATTTTGCCGGGGAAAGATCCGCTCACGCTCGAGCAGTTGATCGCCTCTACCGATCGCGGCATTTATATGGAGACGAATCGTTCGTGGTCGATCGACGACAAACGCTACAACTTTCAGTTCGGTACCGAGATAGGGTGGGAGATCAAGAACGGAAAACGGATTCGCATGTTGAAGAATCCGTCGTACTCAGGGATCACGACCGAGTTCTGGAACTCCATGGACGCGATCTGCTCGAACGAAGAATGGGTGCTGTGGGGCGTGCCTCACTGCGGCAAAGGGCAACCGCAGCAGGTGATGGGCACGGGACATGGCGCGAGCCCGGCGAGATTTCGGAAGATTAAGGTGGGGAGTGCGTACAAAGGGACGTAGCACTCAGCATTCAGCACTCGGCATTCAGCCAATCGAGAGTAGCTGGCTGCGGAAGAGTGTGGATGCGCAGCGAGGCGAAAAAGCATGTGCTTCGCTTTGCTCAGTATGACAAGCCTTTCGCTGAGTGCTGAATGCTAGATCAAAAACAAGCCGCGCATATTTTCAACCAACTCAGCAAGCACTCGTCTGCCGACGAGCTTGAGGTGATCTTCAACGGCACAAATTATGCGCTGACCCGTTTTGCCAACAACACCATCCATCAGAACGTTGCGGATGAAAATTACGTGCTCTCGGTGCGCTCCGCCTTTGGCGGAAGGACGGCGCGGGCTACAACGAACAAATTTGACGAAGAGAGCCTGAAGCGCGTGGTGCGGGCTTCGGAGAGCCTGGCCAAGGTGCAGCATCCGGATCCCGACCTGCTGCCGGTGCCGGCAAATGGTGGGAAAGGCAGTGGGCCCATGCCTTCGCGATACTTCGATCAGACTGCGGCGGTGACTCCGGAACAACGCGCGGACGCCGTGCGCAAGATCGTTGCCGTCGCCGAGAAACATAAGCTCACCACGGCCGGCATTTTTTCTACTTCACGGTCGGTGGAAGGGATTTTCAATTCGCGCGGACTTTCGGAGTGGCATGAGCAAACCTCGAGCGAGATCTCCATCACCATGCTGGCAAGCGACTCCTCGGGATGGCAAAAAGCGAACTCGCCAAACGTGGCGCAATTGGATACGGAGACGCTGGCGCAGATCGCGGCTGAGAAGGCGTTCAGTTCAGCAAGTCCGAAGGAGATGCCGGCAGGGAAGTACACGGTCATTCTCGAATCTCCGGCCGTGCTCGATATGGTGGGTTTCATGTTCTACGACTTCGGCGGACTGGCGATTCTCGATCAGAGATCGTTTCTAACCGGCCGGGTTGGGGCGCAACTCTTTGGTGAGAACGTTGATATCTGGGATGACGTGGCGCATCCTCTTCAGTCTGGGGCGCCGTTCGATGGCGAAGGCATCCGGCGCAAGCGCGTGCAACTGGTAGAGAAGGGCATTCCGAAACGTTTGGTCTATGCACGCGCGACTGCCAAGAAGATGGAAGAATCGGAATACAAAGATAAGGTAGGTCTCATTGAGCCCACCGGTCACGGTTTTCCGATTCCCAACGAAATTGGCGATGCGCCCATGAACATCGTGTTTGGCCCGCCGAAGGACCCAAAGACGCTGGAGCAGATGATCGCATCGACTGAGCGCGGAATCCTGGTGACCCGGCTGTGGTACATCCGCGAAGTCGATCCGTATGAAAAAATTCTGACCGGCATGACGCGCGATGGAACGTTCTATGTCGAGGACGGCCAGGTACGGCACGGAGTGCGCAACTTCCGCTTCAACGAGAGCCTGATCCACATGCTGTCGAATGTGGAGCAGATGGAGACACCGGTCCGCGCCAGCGGAGAGGAAGCCTTCGACATGGTGGTGCCTGCGATGAAGGTGAAGGAGTTTAATTTTACGGAAGTAACAAAATTCTAGCACTCAGCATTCAGCAATCAGCACTCAGCACTCAGTAAAGCAACATATTTCTATAGCTCCGAAAATTTCAGGTTGCTAGCCGCTCGGCCTCGACCTTCTTTCCAGGGCCGCAAGCATTTTCTTGACCACGACCACGGATTCATCGAGCTGTCGGCAGTCTGCGTCATTCAAATGCGCGAGGTCATGAGCCAGCAAAAAGTGATATTCGAGTTCGCTGGCTGATCCGGTGCAATATTGAGGAAGCTCTGGAACTCTCCGTTGCCTCGCTTTCCACACCCTTCGGCGATGTTGGCGGGAACAGAGGCGGCGCTGCGCCGAATCTGGCTCGTCAATCCGAAAAGCTCAGGGCGCGGGAAGTTACTCGTGAATCGATATGACGCGAGCGCGAGTGGGTGAGCTTTTTGCCAAACTTGCAGGGTCCTGAAGTTTTTCATACGCTTGCGGCCAAGCCACAGCCTAAGTCTGAGACTCCCGTGACTTCGGTGACGGAGGACACATGAAGCTGGCAAGATCAGGTTCTGGCTGAATGCCGAGTGCTGAATGCTGAGTGCTTAAGGAGAATGCAGAAAAACCCTCCTAACTCCGTCCCCTCCAACAGCTTACCCCCTCAAAGTTGCATGACTTCGGTAACTTTTATGTCTTGGTTCGTGGGTGTAATCTTCGGGCGATGTCGAATAACGGTCAATCCGCGGAAGAAGACGTCAAAAGCCAGGCGTGCGAAGGGGACGAAGCTACGGCCAAGCCGGGCAAAAAGGTCCGGCGGGGGCGCTATCCCGACATGCAGAGCGCGACGCGCTTTCCCATCCGGCTTGAGGTCTCGCTGAAATCGGAAGAAGGCGAGAAGGTCGCGGAGACCGAAAACATTTCTGCCAATGGAGTGCTGTTCCAGGTCGTGGACGCGGAGATGCCCGTAGGTTCAATGGTAGATTTCACCATTTCGTTGCCTGCCGACGTGGTAGGGGCCGAAGCCGACGTACGGCTCGACTGCCGGGGACGGGTGGTTCGAAGTTTTGAGGACGGTGGCCGCCGTGGGGTAGGCGTGGTCATCGACGAATACCGTTTTGACCGCCAATAAGGCGGCAAGGGAACCAATGGCAAGCATTCCGGTCAGCGTGAACGACAATTACGAACCCCCGCAGCCAAGCGATGGAAAGTTCATTCGCGTGATCCTGGCGGATACCCAGGCGATCTTCCGCGCGGGATTGCGCAAGATTTTCGCACTCGAAGATGACATTCGCGTGGTCGGACAGGCCGAAACCCTGTCGCAGGTGATGTCTGCGGCCGGGAAGTTCTCGGCCGACATCCTGATCCTGGAGTCAGCCCTCTCGCCCAATCCGGCGGATTCAGTGGGGGACTTGCTGCGTCAAATTTCGGGATTGAAGATTGTAGTGGTCATTCCCGAGCCGAACGAGGAATTGACGCTGGACCTGTTCCGTCGTGGCGCGCATGGAATTGTTTCCCGCGAAGTCGAGCCTGAGCAACTGGTGGAGTGCTTGCGCCAGGTAGCTGCCGGAGAAAACTGGCTCGATGCACAGGCGACCAAATGGGTCATGCAGGCCTTCCGTTCGCTACCCGCACGACCGACAGGATCGCGCCCGAAAGTTCAGTTAACGCCGAAAGAGTCGTTGATCGTCTCCTGCGTTACCCAGGGCATGAAGAACAAGGAAATCGCGATACGCGTCGGCACCACGGAGCAGGTGGTGAAGAACTATCTGCGCAAGGTGTACGACAAGCTGGGCGTCGCCGACCGCCTCGAGTTGGCGCTGTTCTGCCTGCACAACCGGGTCGTGGATGCGCCGCCGCCCTCCGAGAGCAAAGCAACCCCCACGCAAGATACCCAGGCCGCCGCAGCCGCAGCCGGCGCCGGTGGTAGTGGTCCTGACAAACTCTCCTAAGCGCCCGTTCCGGGTGCTATAGTTTCCGGTTGGAAATCAGCACTTAGCAGTCAGCAGCATTTAGCCAGCGACGGTTGCATTATGCAGTCTGGCGATCGCTGTTGACCTGACGTCCGTGCCAATTCGCGAGGGAGGAGATTTGTGAAAGGCGATCCTAAAGTCATTGCAGTCTTAAACCAGGTTTTAAAGGCGGAGTTGACGGCAATCAATCAGTACTTCCTGCACGCCGAGATGTGCGAAAACTGGGGCTACGAAAAGTTGGCCAAGCATACGCGCAAAGAATCGATTGAAGAGATGGTGCATGCCGAAAAGCTGATGGAGAGAATTCTTTACCTTGACGGCACCCCCAACATGAGCGACTACTTCAAGATCAATATCGGACAGAACGTAAAGCAGCAGTTGCAGAACGATCTCCAGGTTGAGTATGACGCGGTGAAGCGTCTGAATGAGGGCGTCGAGCTGTGCGTGGAACGTGGAGACAATGGCTCGCGCGAATTGCTGGAAGGCATTCTTACCGACGAAGAAGAGCATATCGATTGGCTGGAAGCGCAGCTGCATGCGATCTCAGAGATGGGGATTGAGAATTACCTGGCACAACACCTGCACGAGAAGAGTAGCGAGTAGTAAAGTCCTTTGGCGAAGGTTGCGGGTTCCAGAAGGCCACCATACAATCAAAGAGGTACGAACGAGGGGCGAGTTGGCCCCTCGCTTTTGCTTCAGGGAGCGCCCGCTTCCCGAAATGCGTTGAGCCGGAGAGATGGCCGAGTGGCTGAAGGCGCACGCTTGGAAAGCGTGTTTAGGGGAAACTCTAACGTGGGTTCGAATCCCACTCTCTCCGCCAGATTTATTAATCCCCAACCCAGTCTCAGGGCCTGCTTCGTGTTTGGAATGAGCGACAGTTTTGCTAAGCGCGAGATCGTTGATAGTGGCGCGATACTTGACTACGGTCGCCGACGCAGAATGTACGCGCTCACTCAGTCCTCCCTCATGAGATAAACCACGCAACGCATCACGTTGCCCAAAATTCATTTCGAGTGGTCCACGACAAATGCCGGCGTAATCGCGCCGACTGACGGTGTCCCGGCCTGACGCATGATGGCGAGCAACTCCCGTCGCAGGATTTCCAGCACCGTCTCGACTCCAGGCTGTCCGAATGCCGCGAGTCCCCAGGCATAGGGCCGGCCGATGCAGATCGCGTTCGCCCCCAGGGCCAGCGCCTTGAATATGTCGGTCCCCCGGCGGAACCCGCCGTCAACCAGCACGGGAATTCTTCTCCCCGCCCCTTCCAGCACCTCTGGCAAGCACTCGATGGTGGAACGCAGCGTCTCCTCGGCGCGCCCTCCATGGTTCGAGACGATAATCCCATCGGCCCCGTGCTCCACGGCCAGTTGCGCGTCTTCGCGCGTGACAATGCCCTTGATCACCAGCTTCATGGTGGTCGCATCCTTCACGCGCTTCACGAAGTCCCAGTTCATGCTGGAAAGGTGCAGGGCCGTGACTTTCGAAACGTCGAGACCGTCGAACATTGGCTTCCGCTCGAAATAACCACGCCATCCGCTGGCGTGGCAGTTGCTGCAATCGCGATCGTCCACACGCCGCGACCGGTACAGGGTCTCCCGGTTGCTGTCTTCCTGCAGGTCCACGGTCAGCGCGACCACTGGACAGCCCGCGTGCTCCGCTCGCCGGAGGATGGCGCGAGTCACGTTCCAGTCGTTCGTGGGATAGAGTTGCTGCCAGATCGGAGCGCTGCGGGCCGCGGTCACCTCCTCCACCGAGGAAGTGCCGACTGTGGAAAGCATCTGCAAGTGGCCCTTGGTCCGCGCCGCGTTGGCGACCGCCACTTCGCCTTCGGGATGGAAGGCCTTTAAGGAGCTGACCGGGGAGAGCACAATGGGCGTGTCCCAGGCGGTGCCGAACAACCGCACTGACATGTCAACCTTCTCCACGTCCACCAACCGGCGGGGCCGAATCTGAAACTTGGCGAAACCCTCGCGGTTGGCACGCACCGTTCCGTCATCGTCAACCCCCGTGGCCAGATACCCGAAGTGCGCCGGCGGAAGGGCCTTGCGCGCCGCAGGTTCGAAGTCCATTACGTCGAGGGCTTGCTCCGCCTTGGCGATGACCCCGTTGCCTCTGGCCGTGTCCGCGAGTTTTCCCTGCGCACTCCCGGGGGGTGCATCTTGTGCCGCAAAAAGCCTGGTCAACAGGCCGCTCTCAAAGAATGGAGTGGTCAACACCGGGCTGGCGGCAAGAAAGCGTAGAAATCGCCGGCGGCTCTTCTTGATCTCCAATTCTCGCATCCCTTGCTCCTCCGTTTGTTTACGACATAGCCGAGGCTTGCTGCTTATTCCTAATACACCGCTGGAGAGTTCCCGGTTGCTTTCGAAAGTGCGAACACAGCGCCCGGAATCTTTGGCTCAAAAAACGTCACTGATCATAAACCCCGTCCCACTGTTCCAGTGGGAACAATTTCCATACAAACCTTCCTAACGCTCCGAGATCCGGGAACTGGAAGGCCGCGTTGGATGCTTTGGCCAGAGCGACATCTGAAACCCCAAATCTGTCGCAACCGTATGCGTAGAACATTGGTGTCCCGCGGCCTTCGTGGGCGCTTGGGTGGCCTCTTGGAACAGCGGGCTGGAGCGCGTCGCGAACAGTTGGGGCGATAGAGAGCGTCACAGGCGATGAAGCCCTGCGGTTCTTCTCGATCAGCAGATTCTGGGTAGTTGTTCGCCGCTGAGCATGTCCACGACCCGGTTGCCGCCTATGCGGCTTTGCAGGATTACCGTTCCGCCGGGGCTCTCTTCGACTGTCCCGACTTGGACCGAGCCCTGTGACACTTCAATCTTCTTTAGGATGTTGAGCGCTGCATCGGCTTGCGCAGCGGGGACGATGAGCGCGAAACGACCTTCGTTCGCGACGTACAGCGGATCGAGACCGAGAATTTCACAGGCGTTCTGCACCGCCTCTTGTACCGGGACCAGCGATTCTTGCAGCTTGATGCAGACGTTGCGGTCGGAGGCAATCTCATTCAAGGCGGTGGCCAAGCCGCCGCGCGTCAGGTCGCGCAGGCAGTGAACTTCGATCCCCGCATTCAGCAGCGCTTCAACCGCGGGCCAGAGGTTCGCGCAATCCGTCAGGACCGGCGATTCGAATTCGAGGCCCTCGCGAACGGAGAGAATCGCGATGCCATGACGGCCGAGGTCTCCGCTGACAATCACCGCGTCCCCGGGTTGAGCCGAGGCTGGACCAATGGGCCCCTTGAGGTTCGATTCAATCACTCCGATTCCCGACGTATTCACAAAAATTCCGTCGCCTTTGCCTTTATCAACTACCTTGGTGTCGCCGGTGACCAGCTTGACCCGGGCTCTGCCTGCGGCTTGCTGCATCGCTGTCACGACCGTACGCAGGGTTTCCATCTCCAATCCCTCTTCGAGAATGAAACCTGCGCTGAGATAGAGTGGACGCGCGCCGCACATCGCCAGGTCATTCACTGTGCCATTGATCGCGAGATCACCGATATTGCCGCCCGGGAAAATCAGCGGGCGCACGACAAACGAGTCGGTTGTGAAAGCCAGGCGCTCACGGTTAAGGGGAAGAACCGCGCCGTCGTGGCGCTGCTCGAGTGCCTCGTTCGCGAAGGCAGGCATAAAGATTTTTTCGATGAGCTGGTGCGTGAGCCTTCCGCCGCCGCCGTGCGCGAGCACGATGCGTTCGTCAGCGACTCGCGGGACGGGACAACTCAGGTTGAACGAGGTGATTTTGGCGTCTGCCATATTGATAGTAGGCCGCACACGCGCCTTCCGACGATACCATGGGAGCGCCGAGCGGATTTTCCGGCGAACACCTGACGCCGAACGCGGCACACTCGTGCGGCTTCTTCAGCCCCTGCAAGATCATTCCGCTGATGCACTCTGGCGATTCGCGAGCCGGCTCACCGGAGAATGGAAAGCGGAGGTTGGCATCGTATTTCTGAAAGCGTGCGCGAAGCTGGAATCCGCTCGCCGGAATTTCGCCGAGGCCGCGCCATTGCCGCGGAACAATTTCGAATACTTCCTTAATCACCTTTTGAGCCGGGCGATTTCCTTCCCGCCGTACTGCGCGCGTGTATTGATTCTCTACCTCGTGTCGCCCTTCTTCGAGTTGGCTTACTGTCATGAGGATGCCGTCCAGGATATCGAGCGGCTCAAATCCAGTGACAACAATCGGCACCTGGTATTTTGCGGCGATCGGGAAATATTCCTCGAAGCCCATGATGGTGCAGACGTGGCCGGCGGCAAGGAACCCTTTCACCACGCAGTTGCCGGAGGAGAGCAGCGCCTCCATTGCAGGAGGAACCAGCGCATGTGAAACCAGGAGCGAGAAGTTCTCGACCCCATCGTGATCGGCCTGCCATGCGGCCATGGCGTTGGCCGGCGCCGTGGTTTCGAACCCAACCGCGAAGAACGCAACCTGTTTATGCGGATTCTGTTTTGCGAGTTTCAGCGCATCCAATGGCGAGTAGACGATGCGGACGTCGGCACCCTCAGCCTTGGCCTCGAACAGGCTCTTTGCCGAGCCGGGCACGCGCAGCATGTCGCCGAAAGAGCAGAAGATCGCGTCTGAATGCTTGGCGATCGCAACGGCCTTGTCAATCAACTCAATGGGTGTGACGCAGACCGGGCATCCGGGGCCGTGCACGAGTGTGATTTCACGCGGCAGCAGGTCTTCCAAGCCGTTCTTGACGATGCTGTGGGTTTGACCGCCGCAGACCTCCATGATCGTCCACGGCCGGGTGACCTTTTTGTGAATCTCTGCCGCTAACCGTTCGGCAGTCTTCTGCTCACGGTATTCACTGAGGAATCTCACCGAGGTCCTCTTTCACGGCGCCCATCTCATCGAGGAGCCTGAAAACGCGCTGGGCTTCTTCCTCGTCAATGACGCTGATGGCGAATCCCACGTGGACGAGAACGTATTTGCCGACTTCGGCTTCCGGAGTGAAGGCCAGGTTGATCTCTTTGCGGATACCGCCGAAATCCACCTTTGCGACGCGGAAGGCAAGGTCGCCGGTGTCTGTGATTTCGACGACACGGCCCGGAACAGCTAAACACATAGGCGAACCTCAGCGGCAAACCCGCGAATCGGGCGTGGCGTTTGCAGCGATCACAACCTGCCCCAGTGCGATGCCGCCATCATTGGGCGGAACCTGGCGGTGGGTGTGCACTACAAAGCCTCGATGCTCCAGCATTGCGGCGGCACGTTCGCTCAGATAACGGTTCTGAAAGACTCCGCCGCTAAGCACGACCTGCTTGAGCCCCGATGCAACGGCCACTTCCAAAATCCAATTCACCAGCGCGTTGTGAAAATACGCCGCGATTCTGGAGAGGGGCAGCTTCTGCCGCGTATCCCGCAGCACTTCCGCAATCAACGCAGCCCAATCGCCGCCGATTAGAGGATACGCTTCTTCCGTACGCAGTGAACCGATTTCGTTTTCGAGCAGCATGGCCGCCTGCCCCTCGAAGCGGTTCTCCTGGGCCAAACCGGTGATAGAAGCAACCGCGTCAAACAGACGTCCAACGCTGGTCGTCGGCACGACGTTGGTCTTTCGCTCGAGCAAAGGACGGAGCCGCGAGTCGGCAGCCTCAGGTCCGAGAGTTTCGAACAGCAGGCTGGCTGCGGAACGCCAGCATTCTCGTACTGCGGCGTCTCCGCCCACAAGCCCGAACGGCCGGAGGTGCGCGACGCGCTCGTAGTGGCTATTGGCAATGCGATCGTTCTCCACGCGCAAAAATTCCCCGCCCCAGATCGCACCGTCGATTCCATACCCAGTGCCATCCCAGGAGACCCCAAGATACGGCCCTTCCACGTTGTTGTCGGCCGCGCACGAGGCCACATGGGCGTGATGATGCTGGACGCGAATCAGCGGGAGTCCCGATTTCTCGGCCCATTGTGTCGATGCATAATCGGGGTGCAGATCGCATGCGACGGCCTCGGGTGTGAAGCTGTAAAGGCGGCAAAGATCGTGGATAGCGCGTTCGAAAGCATCCCGCGCTTCCAGGGTTTCGAGATCTCCAATATGCTGGCTGAGGAAAACATCCTGCCCAACGCCGATGGCGACGGTGTTTTTTAGATGTCCGCCGACCGCGAGCAGCGGCGGAAGGTCTTGCGGCACGCGAATTCCCAACGGTGCGTAGCCGCGAGCGCGGCGCAGGATCCCTGCGCGCCCGCGGGTGAGCCGCACGACCGAGTCGTCACAGGCGCGCACGACGGACCGATCATGCATCAGGAAATGATCGGCAATGTCTTTCAGGCGAGAGGTTGCTTCGTGGTTGGCGATCGCAATCGGTTCATCGCTGCGATTGCCGCTGGTCGCCACCAGCGGGAACGGGCACTCCAGCATCAGCAGACAATGCAACGGCGAGTACGGCAGCATTACGCCCAGGTAGGATGAACCGTGAGCCACATTCCATGCGATGTCGGTCCCGGACCTGGGATGCAGCAGCACAATCGGCGCGGCTTGCGATTGGAGCAGTTCCTGTTCTGCTGGTGTGATTTCGCAGTACTCGCGCGCCATGTCAAGCGATGGCATCATCAACGCGAAAGGCTTCTCTTCGCGATGCTTGCGCTGGCGAAGGCGCGCCACCGCTGCGGGCTGGCGCGCATCCACGAGGAGCTGAAATCCTCCGATTCCTTTCAGGGCAACAATCTGCCCATTCCGGAGCGCGGCGGCCGTCGCGGTGATCGTACCGTCGAGCTCCGGTCCGCATTCGGGGCAGGCGTTAGGCTGCGCGTGAAAGCGGCGATTGGCCGGGTCCTCGTATTCTTCGCGGCAAGCCGTGCATAACGCAAATTCGCGCATTGTTGTGTTCGGACGGTCGTAGGGGACATCGAGAACGATCGTGTAGCGCGGTCCGCAATTGGTGCAGTTGGTAAAGGGATATTGAAATCTGCGATCAGCCGGGTCGACGAGCTCGGCGCGGCAATCGTCGCAGGTAGCGAGATCGGGCAGGACATTGACCGACTTTGTCGCGTCGGACTCGCTGTGGTGAATCTCGAATTTCCCTGAACCCTGCGCGGGAATCCATTCGGTCTCGCGGACGGTAATCACTGCTGCTTTCGGACGCTCCGCCTGGATACGCTGCTCGAAGCGATGCAGCGCGTCGGGAGCACCCTCAACTTCGACCACGAGTCCGGCAGAGGAATTGAGCACCCAGCCTGTCAGGGCCATTTCCGTGGCGAGGCGGTATACGAATGGGCGGAAGCCGACCCCCTGTACCGCCCCGCGCAAAGTAATGCGAAGTCGCTGCGTCGCGGCTTTGGAGGATACGGGCATGCGCAACTTTGATTCTAAGCTCTCGGGAGACCGATTTGCGGCTGCATCAGGAGCGCGATGGCCGCGTCGAAGAAACCGCGACCGCTCGGCACCTTGAGAATTGCAAATGCTGAGCTGCGGACGGGAGCTCTTATGGCTTGCGCCTTCCGCGCCTTGTGTTTCTGCGCATGTACTGGCAAGGGCGCCAAGAACAGCTTAAGATATCCAATTCCCCGAATTGGCAGATCCGCAGGGACGAGGTTCACGATGACAACGCAAGTCGCCCCCTCGAGAGTCGCAGGCTACGAAACGCAGGCAGCAAACGGATTGGCACTGGTTCGGGTGACGATCGGCGCCATGTTCGTGTGGGTCTTCTTCGAAAACTTGGGAAAAGGGCTTTACACGCAAGCAGGCTACGAAAGCCTGATCAATTATTACTTAAAGGCAAGTCACGCGCCGGCTGCGTGGAAGGCCGTGATGGGATTGGCGGCGAGCCATGCCGCGATGGCGGCGCCGATGCAGGGACTGACCGAGATCTCTTTGGGGATCCTGCTCCTCCTCGGTCTGCTGACGCGTCCGTCGGCATTGGTAGCGTTTCTGTTCCTGGGCAGCCTTTGGATTTCCGAGTGGGGCACGGCGTGGATCTGGGAACTGCTGGTTCCCGTGCTTGCATCGCTGGGGCTCACGCTGGGGCGGGCCGGTCGAACGTGGGGCGTAGACGCCATACTCGCGCGCCGCTGGCCGTCTTCTCCATGGTGGTGACTTGAGCCCACTGCGAGTGTCTGTCGTCATTCCCACCCATAATGAAGCGCAGTCGATTGGCCGTGTGCTGGCTGATCTGCCCGCTGATCTGGTGACTGAAGTTCTGGTGATAGACAGCAATTCAAGCGACGGAACTGCGGAGATCGCTTCCAAGATGGGCGCGCGCGTGATCCACGAACCTCGCCGGGGATATGGTCGCGCCTGCCTTACCGGGCTCGAATGTGCGAATGCTCCTGAGATTGTCGTCTTCCTGGATGGCGACTACAGCGATCGGCCGGCGGAGCTGCCGCTTCTGCTGGATCCAATCTTTAAGGGGCGGGCCGATATCACGCTGGGTTCGCGCCTGGGAAAGAACCGCAACCGGCGGGCGATGCCCTGGCATGCAGCGTTTGGCAACCGGCTCGCGGTGAGCCTGATCAAGCCTCTGTACGGAGTCACGCTCACCGACCTTGGCCCATTTCGCGCCGGGCGCGCGGAGGTCCTGCGCTCGCTTGGCCTCGAACAGGCCACCTACGGATGGGCGGTTGAAATGATCCTCAAAGGTGCCAAGCAGGGATTTCGAATTGTGGAGGTGCCGGTCAGCTATTACCCGCGCATCGGAAAATCCAAGATCAGCGGTACGCTGAAGGGCACGGTTGGAGCGGCATGGTTCATCCTGAGCCTGATCGTGCGCTATTATTTCCGGCGCGGAAACGCAAGGCAGGAGGGGGCGGCGTGAAGTCTCGCGATCTCGTATGAAATTCTCTGGCCAGGCGACGATGCAATCGCGGGATGGCGACCGCATTCTGGTCATCATGGCGAAAGCGCCCCAGCCCGGCATGGTCAAGACCCGTTTGGCCCGGACCCTGCCAGTGGAAGCGGTCACGAAGCTCTATTGCTGCCTGCTCGAGGACACGATTGCGCTTGCATGTTCGTTAGCCGGCGTAAAGGTTGTGATGATGTGCCCCGCTTCGGATGTTGACGAATTAGCCGCGATGACGCGAGGTACCGTGGATGTCGCAGCGCAAAAAGGGGAAGGGCTCGCGGCAGGCCTGACCTCGGTTTTTGCGCAATTCGCGGCGGCCGGACAGCATCGCGTGATTGCGTTCAACAGCGACAGTCCGCACCTGCCCGCCTCGGTCCTTGAGCGCGCATTCGATGCCCTTGGCGAGCATGACGTCGTGATAGGGCCGACCCATGATGGCGGCTACTACCTGGTCGGTTGCCGTGCCGCTCACCCTGGGCTATTCGATGGCGACAGCATGGGCACGCAGAGTGCGTTTGAGGCGCTGCTGGCGCGCGCCCGTGAATTGCAGCTTTCCGCCGGCTTCACCGATCCTTTTTATGACATTGACGTGGCTCGGGACTTGACTCGTCTCGCCGCGGAACTACAACTTGCCCCGGACCGGGCGCCGCAAACGGCGGCCTGGCTGCGAGAATGGGGAGCGGTGTTAGAACGGTTGCGGATGGCCGCGGGAGAGCTGTGAAATTAGCGCCATCACGCAGAGTCTATCTGTTGGGTGCGATCCTGCTTCTAGCGCTGACGATGTGTTCGCGCAACCTCGGCAGGATGGGTGACGCGTCGTTCATGGTTCCGCTGGCAGTTGCCGGTGTCGCGTACCTGCTCGCCGTCCGTAATTTCTTTTCCGCGCAGAAATTTCCGCGTCGCGTCATCCTCGTTGGACTTGGGATGGCGGCTCTCTGGCATTCCGCATTCTTGCTGATGCGTCCGGGTCCCGATGACGACATTCACCGCTACGTTTGGGACGGCCGCATCCAGCGACTCGGCGTCAATCCTTATCTTGTCGTTCCAAGCGACCCCGGCATGGCTGGGCTGCACACCGCCGAGACGCGCACCATGAACAACCCTGACTTACCGACACCCTATCCGCCAGGGGCTGAGCTCTTCTTTCGAGCCGTAACAGGGATTCATGAGTCCATCTTTGCCCTGAAAGTGGCATTTGTACTTTGTGATTTCGCGATCGTTCTCGTGTTGCTCGATGTCTTGAATCGCGGTGGGCAAGGAGCGCACTGGGTCCTCGCGTATGCCTGGAATCCGCTGCTGGCAGTCGAAGTGGCGGGCAGCGGTCACGTTGATATCGTCGGCGTGCTGCTGCTATTGGTTTCTGCCGCGGCGCTCGGACGCCGTTGGCGTGCAGTGGCAGCCGTGACGTTTGGGTTAGCGGTTGCAGTGAAATTGCTGCCGCTCGTCCTGCTGCCAATTTATTGGAAGCGGGTACGCGTGAGGGATGCGGCGCTGGCGGCCGTCGTCGTGGCACTTCTCTACGTGCCGTTCGTTGATCACGGGCGGATTCCGCTGGGATCACTCGGCACTTACGTGCAGAGCTTCCGCTTCAACGGTCCGGTATTTGCCATGCTCGAACGAGTGGCAGCCCCGCAACTCGTCGCCGCGTTGGCCGTATTGGCCGGCTTCATTGTTTCACTCTGGCTGAGGAGCAAGACTGCAGAGGTATCGTCCGAAGCATTTGCATGGCCGATGGCGGCATCGCTTTTATGTGCGCCGGTGATTTATCCCTGGTACCTTCTCTGGCTGCTGCCGTTCGTGCGGTCGCGCCCGACCGCGCCGATCATCATCTGGACGGTAAGCATTATTCCCACTTACTACGTCTGGCATTTGCGCACGCTGGGGCGTCCCTGGTTGGTTCCCGGCTGGATCATGCTGCTGGAGTATGGATGCGTGGCGCTGAGTGCTGCAATCATCCTGGCGAGCCGGATCAGGCGAGCGGCGTGCATTGCGGGCTAGCGCCGCCGGGCCTGGGTGCGGGGAGAAAGCCACCACCAGCGGGTACGCAGGATTGATATTGTATCCGGCAGCCTTTACCTGACATCCAAGTCAACATTCGTTCAACTCACAAAGGAGCGAACTCATGAGAAATGCGAGCCGCGTAAGAATGATCCGCCGTTTTGCTCTCGGGATCCTGTTCCTTGGGGCCACCTCGTGGGCACAAGATCGATCACCAGTAATTGATCAGATCGCAAAGGCCTATGGTATCGATTCCTGGGATCAAGTTCAGGCCATCCGCTACACATGGAACGGGGAAGTCCCCGGGCTCTTCAAGGTTGCTCACGCGTGGGAGTGGGAACCGAAGAGCAACAAGGTTTCATACGAGGGGAAGGACAAAGACGGGAAGCCGGTCAAGGTCAGCTACATGCGCTCTGAGCTCAGTAGCCAGCCTGATGCGGTGAAAAACGAAGTGGATCCGGCGTTCATCAACGATAACTATTGGCTTCTTTTCCCATTTCACGCGAACTGGGACACCAGCGCCGCTATTACTGATCAGGGAATGAAAAAATTACCGGTGGGCAGCGGCTCAGCTGAACTGGTGGTAGTGAAGTATCCCTCGGACGGTGGCTATACTCCCGGAGACACCTGGGATCTCTACGTTGGGAAAGACAAGCGGGTCCAGCACCTCGTGTATCACCGCGGCGGGCCCAGAAAGCCGAGCCTGGTGAGCGCAACCTGGGCCGGCTACAAGAAGGCAGGTCCTCTGCTGTTTTCAACCGAGCATCGCGGCACCGCGGATGGCAAGCCCCTGCGGATTTTCCTGACCGATGTGGCAGTCAAGCTGACGGGATCAGACGCCTGGGTAAACGCAAAGTAAGGGTTGACTCCATCTGTTGTGGTTCATGAATCAGCGCCCCTGGCAATTACAACGGTAGTGCAGGAACTGCTCAGCTTGGGCAGGTCGCGGGCCGCTGCCATGCGAACTTCCAAGCTGCGGCGTTCTCCGCGGATGATCGGGCAGTAAAAATCAGGCTCGAGCAGTGCGCCCTGGAGACGTCGGCGTCCGGCACAGCCGCCGTGGCAAGAATCGCGAAAGTCGCAACCTTCGCACGCCTCGGGAAGTGTGCGGGCCTGGTGGAAGGGCGCGGAGTCGACGATGTCGAGCCCCAGCGAAACTAAGTCCGACAGCGGCTCCCCTCGTCCCGGCCAATAGACGCAGGGCTGCGTCGTGCCGCGCGGTGTAACTCTCACCGTGCTTACGCCGCAGCCTCCCCGGAGCGGGGGGAGACCCGCCATGGCCCGAACCAGCGGTTCGCCAATGGCAATCACATCGGTCTCGGCAAAGAGCCGCCGGAAGCCCTCCCAGTACTCTTCATAGGACAGGGCGTAAATGTCAGATTGCACCGACTGGTAGACGTTCACACGCAGCGGAGCGTTGAACTTCTTGGCGACGCGGGCGACCTCCGCCAGGCGCAGGTAATTCGCCTTCATCATGACCGCGATGATGGTGACCGGCACGCCGAGCGTCACACACCGGGTCGCTTGCTGGTGGATCAGTTCCCAATTGCCGCTTCCGCGCTGTGCATCCTGCTCCTGTTGCGTCGGGTAGTCGAGTGAGAACTCAATATCGTGAAAGGCGCGAAGCTCGTCGTCTTCTAAAACGGCGACACTGTGGCCGTTGGAAGTGATCGTGAGTTTGACCGGCTGCGTTCGCAAGTAGGACAGAATGGTTTTGAAATCGGGATGCATCCCGTTCTCGCCGGTGCCCAGGTTCACCGAACGGATCGGCAGCCGTTGCATGACGGACTGGACCTGATCCAACGAGAGGCGGTCGGTGCGCGCCGGATCGCGGTAGCAAAAGGAACAGGAGAGGTTGCATTCGTTGGTAAGCCCGAGGCCAAGCGAGATGCCGGTGTCAGCGGCGGCCAGGGGCGCTGGTCTGACATCCTTCACGAGCGATCCTCCACCCCCGGACCTGATCGACGCGCGATGAAGTGTGCGTAGCGCGCGATTGCAGCAAATTCTGGCCGGGCTCCGAGCTTGCATTCCATCTTCAGAATTCGATCATATTCCTGGTTGCGGGATACTGTAAGCGGCAGATAGTCTGCGACTACGCGGACACCACGCTCAGCAATGACGGCCAGCGACGCGGCTTTCAACATGCGTCGCAGGATATGCGTGCTGAAAAGTCGCACCCGACCTCCGTAAAGAGACTCGTGTCCCCATTCGGCCGTAAGGCTTTCCTCCGCCGCATCCAAATCGCCGTTCGTGATAGCCGATTTCAATACCTCGCCCGCCTGGCTGCGCACGAGGACGGAAAGCACGGAAGCTGAGTTTCGCAAAGCTCGTGCCGCAGCGCTCAACACAGACTCGGGCTCGTTTACATATTCCAGAACATTGTGGCAGAGAACCAGGTCGAAGGATCCGGGAGGGAAGAATTGCGGCAATTGAGCGGCGTCGCCCTGCTTTAATGTGACCTTCGCCAAAACGCAGTCCTCATTCGCCGCGCGCTCTGCAATTTCCAGCATCTCTGGAGAGGAATCCAGCATGGTGACATGAATGCCAAGCTTCGCCAGGCGAATGGCTGTTGCTCCCGTGCCGCTTCCAATATCCAAGGCATGCAAGGATTGTTTGGCCTGCGCGGGAAGGAAATCCTCGATATTGGCAAACGCCAAGTCAGAGCGCAACCGTCCGTCGGGGGTCTCCAGGTAGGCGGCGTACTTCTGCGCGCCGCTGTGGAAGCGTTCGTTATCGCGGTCAGCCGGCATCCCAACCCAAAAGCAACAATTCTTTGGTCCTCGTGGAAATTCCACTCTCTCACAAATTCAGCCGGCGTGCCTGAGAAACACTCCAAGCACTCCCGCGGCCAGGATGAGAATCGGTTCGGGAACTTTCTTTGTGACCAGCAGGGTGATGAGGGTAGCCAGAGCAATCATGATCGTCGGCAGATCCACCAGGGATCGCCGAGCCAGGATGTAGGCCGCACCCGCAATGGCCCCTACCGCCGACGCTGTAACCCCTTGCACGAACGCCTTGACCTGCGGGTTCTGCGCAAAGCGGCGATAGTAAGGAGCTCCCAACAACACGATGAAATAAGGGGGAGCGAATACGGCCCAGGCTGCCGCAAACGCACCCAAGGGGCCGGCGACAAGAAACCCGATGAAGGCCGCAGTAATGACGACCGGTCCCGGAGTAATCATGGCGACCGCGACGGCATCCACAAATTGTTGTTCCGTGAGCCAGTGAAATTTAGTAACGACGCCTCCATATAGGAAGGGAACGATTGCCAACCCGCTTCCGAACACGAAAGCCCCGGCCTTCAGAAAGAAGAGAAAAAGCGCGGTCACTGTGGTTGCGCTTGCCAGTCCACTGTTCCCCGTAAACAGGGAATCCACCCCGCTAATCCAAACCAGCGGCGCTGCTCGCGCCGCTAAAGAAGGAGGGGCTTTGATTAACATTGCGACCACCCCGCACAACACAAAGAGCCAAACGATTTCGGATTTGGTCCAGGCAGTGGTGATCACGAGCGCAGCGAAGATGGTCCAGAGCAGCCAGTCTTTTCCAACGGTCGTGCGGACAAGCTTGATGGCACTGCGCACGATGATCGCGATCACCGCCGCGCCAATGCCGTAGAACATGCCCTTAATCCAGGGCAAGCTGCCGAAGTGGACGTAAAGGGCCGCCAGGATGAGAACCATGAGGAAAGAAGGCAGGATAAAGGCGACGCCCACCATGGTTGCGCCCAGAATTCCCGCCCGCAACCATCCGAGATACATGGCCAGTTGTGCGGCCAGAGGTCCGGGCGAGAGTTGCGCGAACGCGAGGCCTTCCAGATAATCCTGCTTCGAGACCCACCCGCGGTCTTCCACCAGGTCTTTCTGCATGTAACCGGCAAGAGCAATCGGTCCTCCGAAACCGACGCTGCCGAGGAGAAGGAAATAGCTGACATAGCGCGCAAGTGAAACTTGCGGTCCGCTGGTCGAATTCAGGTTGGGGTTCATTGTGAGGAGTTGCTGAGATGGAGCGCGGTGCCAATCCCACGAGAACAGGCTTTTTCATAGACCAGGGCGGCGGCAGCACCATCCTGAAGCGCCATTCCAGTACTGTCAAAAATGATGATTTCGTCCTCCGATTCCCGGCCCGGCTTCCTGCCTGTGACAATTTCACCGAGTTCGGCATGAACTTTGGCGCGATTGACCAGCCCAGCGTCAAGAGCGTGATGAAGGTCTCCGATGGTGGCACACTGTTCAATGACGTCGCAAACGATCTTGCTTCGCGCCATCAAAGCGGGGTGAATCTCAGCTTTGTGCGGATTATCCGCGCCGACTGCCGCAATAAAAACTCCGTCGCCAACGATCTCCGGACCAAACAACGGCTCCTCTGAAGTCGTGCAGGTGACACAGATGTCGCTGCGACGTACCGCATCGGCGAGATTGTCGGCAGCCGTGGTTTCGAGATGCAGTTGGGGACCGAGTTCACGCGCGAAGTTGGAAGCTCGACTGCTGTTCTGGTCAAATACGAACGCTGCCTGGAGTTGGAGGACGCTGCAAATAGCGGCGAGTTGAACGCGGCCTTGGGTGCCGCAGCCGCAGATCGTAGCGATTCGTGAATCGGCCCTCGCCAGGTGCCTGGCCGCGATGGCCGTGGCAGCCGCTGTCCGCAACGAGGTGATGTCCCGCGAATCCATGAAGGCAAGTGGCACTCCATTTTCGGCGTTACAAAGAACGATGATGCCTTGAATGGTCGGAAGGCCATGCCCTGGGTTCCCGGGAAAATTCGCATTCAGCTTTGCGGCGAAGTAAGGCGGCAGCGCTCCTGCCTTGATATGGAAGCCGCCCTTCGGCAGGTGCATGCCCAGCACACCGGGAGGAATGGCCTCGCCTTGCCCATGAATCCTGAAGGCCTGCTCGACGGCGGCGATGCACTCGTCGAGAGTGAGCAGAGAGTTCACGTCAGTTGCTGAGAGAAACAGGATCGTGTCGGGATTCATAGGATGTAACCGGCCGCGGATGGCGACTCCGCCAGCTGTGGCTCCAGATTGCCATCGGGCTGAGCTTCGAAAGGGCGCTCCCCGCGGCGGAAGATGCGCGCCGGGTGCGGCCCTTTCAAACGGACTGTGCCGTCCTGCACACGAATCATCGATCCTTCCCGCAAACCTACCACCGGCTGCTCGTTCTCCTCGAGAAACTGCAGAATGCGTTGTTCCTGGGTCTCACCCATATGAGTAGAGGAAGGGTCCGGATCGAGATAGTGTGGGCTGATCTGAAAGGGAACCAGGCCCAGGGCATCAAAACTTGGCGGCTGGATAATCGGCATGTCCTTGGTGGTTTTCAGACTTGGGCCGCTAACGATCGCACCCGCGCTGGACCCGATATAGCAGACGCCGGAATGAACCGCACGCCGGATCGGATCGAGGAGCCGGTGCTCGTGCAGTGCACACAGCAGACGAAAGGTGTTGCCGCCGCCGACAAAGATCAGTTCCGCGTGCTCGATCGCGCGTGCTGCATTCGACACGTCGTGGACGGATGTGAGTTCCATACCCAAGTCGCGAAAACGGGATTCGGCTTGCGAGGCGTAGCCCCGGCGATCATGAAGGGCGTAGGGAATGAAGACGGCGCGCACGCGGTCGCCGGCAAAATCACGGATCTCGGCTTCGGCATGGTCGAGATAACCGCCGCCGTGCAGTGTCGAGTTGCTGATTAAGAGCAGGCGAATTCCGGCGTGGATGGCCGACATCTCTCACCTCCTAAAGTCACGCAAGCGACTCGTATAGTCCCTCGATCAGGTCCATTCCTCGCTGTAGAAGTTCATCATCTGGCACTTCCTGTTTTGCCCAGCCGCTGAGCACCTTGTCGAGCCCGAGAGCCTCCTGGCGCCCATACTTCTCGTCGCCGAGATCGGCATCGTGGATGATCTGCGCAATGCTCTTGACCCTGCTGTCGCGTATAGAGAATTCTTTGGTGAGAGTTTCAAAGGTGCAGTCCTCGCCACGATGGCCGAACCCTTCAGCACAAAACATGTCGAAAGGAATGGCATCAGGATGCCTGGAAGGCTCCGTAGCGAAGACAAAGCGGCTCTTGGGATCAATAAAACGACGAATCAGCCAGGCCGAAGAAACTCGGTCAATTCCGGGCCGCGGCCGTGTCATCCAAACCCGGTTGAGGTACTCGGCCGATTTCCTGGTGCGCCTGCTGCCACTCTCGGCGGCTGGCGCTTCTGCCTGTACCAGCAGTTTCTCCAGTTTGTGGCGCAACGGATTCTCGAAGAAGTCAATCTCCTGCAGTTCCTGGAAGTGCCGGCGAACACGTTTCAGGGTTGCCGCGGAGCGACGACTGGGAGAAACAGCCAGCAGTTTCCTGGCCTCATGCAGCAACTTCCGGTAGTCGCGGGAGCGGGCGTCGTTGAAGCGGCGCTGAAGTTCGTCATCGGAAAAGTTGTCGAATGCGTGTACCTGGACCACCGACGCTTGTCCTTTGTAGGTGCGAATCGCCGTTGCCAGCCATTCCATGCGTTCCTGATTTGCCGCCGAATTCGGGAGCAAGTAGCCCGAGCTGGGAAGGGACAGGGCCCCATAACGTTGCAATTTGCGCCAGATCTCCACGCGCTGGCTGGCATTGCGAACAGGGAGACTAAATACGAGCAGCAGCCAGGAAACGGATTTGCTCTGTGATACTCCCATTGCAAATATGTTATATGTGTATCAAAGTTGACGCAAGATCCTACGCAATCCGGTCCAGCCATTGCCCACATCCGCGGTTGAGGCGGATTTCATCAGTTATTTTCAGACAAGGACAATCCAATTTGGCGCCTGCCCCGTACCTGTGCAAGAGACATAGCTGGCTGTAGGCCCAAGGGGCTTTGCCGCTCCTGCACCCTGCGACCCGATTGCTGGCTGCGTCTTTAGTTCATTCCCAGAGGCAGCACCGATGAAAAAGCTGAAATTACTCGTGGTCCTTGCGGGGGCGCTGGCGATTCTGGCGCCTTCCGGTTTATTCGCATCCAGCCATCGCGAGGCGCCGATCACCGCACTAGACCGCACCGCCGACGTCACCGACTGGTACGCTTTTGTCAGTTACGATCACCCTGACCGGGTCACCATGATCCTGAACGTTGACCCATTTCTCGAACCCTCCAACGGTCCCAACTATTTCCCTTTCGATCCCAATGTTCTCTACGAAATGAAGGTGGATAACAACCGCGATGGGGTGGAAGACATCACTTTTCAGTTCCGTTTCACTACGGAAATTCGGCAATCCAATTTGTTTACTGGATTCGTAGGTGGCATTGCCGGCATTCCGCCAATCACCGCGCTCGACGGAACAGGTTCGGAGGGCTTGAGCCTGCGACAGAACTACAGCGTAACGCTGGTGAAAGACGGCAAGGCGATCTGCCTGAATAAGGGAAAGACGCTGTTCGCGGTCCCTTCCAACGTGGGGCCGCTCACGATGCCGGACTATCAGTCGCTCTTCAACCAGGGAATCTACGATTTGGGCGGCGGGGTCCGGGTTTTCGCCGGTACGGTGGATGACCCATTCTTCATCGATCTGGGCGCGGCTTTTGATTCGCTGAATTTCCGCATGGGAGTGGGCGGGGTTCTGCCTGCGACCGAGGACGCCGATGATACGCATAACTATGCCCCCGACGCAGTGGCCGGTTTCAACGTCAACTCCATCGTCCTGGAAGTTCCCATTGCCATGCTGACCGCGGATGGCAAGACTCACGGCGCCGGCGACAAGCAGGCTGTGATTGGGACGTACGGTTCCACTTCGAGGCGTCATATCACCGTGCGGCGATCGCCGGACCCGGAGAAAAACTCTGGTCCGTTCCAGCAAATTCAGCGAGAAGGCAACTCCCTGATCAATGAACTGGTGATTGGGACGGGATCTAAAGACCGTTTCAGCATGGACGATCCCGAGAACGACTCGCAATTTTCGGATTTCTTCCTGAACCCGGTGCTGGCGGGAGTGTTCGGTTCGATTGGTATTCCGGTGGCGCCGAATCCGCGCACCGACTTGCTGATTCTGGCGCAGTACGAACCGCCGATTTGTCCCGGTTGCGGCGCCGGAGATGCCGGCCCGATTGCCGACCTGCTTCGCTTGAATACCGGGATCGCTCCGACTCCGGTCGGGAGTCAGAAGCGACTGGGATTCCTGGCGGGCGATATGGCCGGCTATCCCAATGGACGCAGGCCCATCGACGACGTGGTCGACATTTCTTCGCGTGCGGTTGCCGGCATCCTGGTGGACCCGGTCAAATTCGGCACAGCGATCGGCGATGGAGTGCAGCTGAACAGTGAAGGCTATAACACAACGTTTCCGTACGTGATGCCGGCCAATAGCGGGCGCAATAGCCATCACATCGGACCCGGGCAGGCGGGATGCACCGGACAGCCGGACGGAATTTGTCCCGTGAACTGATCCAGCCGGGTGGCCGCCGAACCAACGGCGGCCAGAACTTTTATTGAGAGGAATGTTATGAAAAAGCTGCTCGCCCTTTTCTTGTTGAGTGCCCTGCCCGGTGCAATGGCGCAAACCTCCGATCTGTCTCCAGCCGAGCGTAGTATCAACGCGGCGCGGAAAGCCATTGCAAAAAATCCGGCACAGTACGCAGGCTATAACCAGTTGGCGATGGCGCTGTCGCGGCGCGCGCGTGAAACTTCTGACGTTGCCTACTACGGTCAGGCGGAGGAGGCGCTGAAGAAATCGCGGGAACTGGCGCCCGGGAATGTGGACGGAGAGAAGGTTCAGGTCTGGCTTCTTCTGGGCCGTCACGAATTCCCCGCCGCCCTTGAAGCCGCCAAGGCGCTCAACAAGCGTGTGCCGGACGATGTCCTGACCTACGGATTTCTCACGGATGCCAACGCGGAACTTGGAAACTACAGCGACGCGGAGAAATCCGCGCAGTGGATGCTTGATCTTCGCCCGGGGAATCTTCCGGGCATGACTCGTGCGGCATACCTGCGCGAGCTATTCGGCGATCTTGATGGCGCGTACGAACTGATGGAGATGGCTTTTCAGTCGACCCCGCCGACTGAGTCCGAAGACCGGGCATGGATCCTGTCCCAAATGGGCCACCTGAAATTCATGCAAGGGAAGGTCAGCGAGGCAGAAGTGACCCTGCAACAGGCTCTGACGCTTTTTCCCGGATATCACTATGCGCTGGGGAACCTGGCCAAAGTGCGGATCATGCAAAAACGCTACAGTGACGCAGTGGCTCTCATGCGGCAGCGGTATCAGGCCGCGCCGCATGCTGAAAATCTGTATGACCTGGCGGAGGCCCTGGAATTGGCCGGGCAGACTCCGGAAGCGAAGCAAGCTTTTACTGAATTTGAGGCGAAGTCGCTGGCCGAGTCGGTCCGGAAAGACAACTCGAGCCGAGAGCTAGTCTTCTACTATGCCGACCATGCGCATCGTCCAGCAGACGCGCTCAAGATTGCCGAACAGGAGCACTCCTGGCGGCACGACGTGTACACGCTCGACGCCTACGCATGGGCGTTGCACGTGAACGGCCGGAATTCGGAAGCGCGCCAGCAAATCGAAGCCGCACTGGCCGTGGGAACCCGTGATGCCAAACTCCTGCGGCATGCGGCAGAGATCGCAGCGAGTTTGGGAGAGCGAACGAAGGCCATGGTGGCGAAGTCGAATTCATCGTACGCAGGGCCGGAGTAAGGGTGATCTGGGTCGCAAATTTGCCTTGCAAAAGAACCGCCGCCGCGTGGCAGCGCTTATTTTCCTGTTGCGGAGGACCTTGGAAACCGTGACCACCCAAACATTCGGGCTCCTGGCAATGGCGAACTGGTAACTTGGGACTTCGACAGGCTATCGGAATTTGCGCGACGTTCCGCTTGGCACCACGCGGTAACTTCTGAGTTGCGCGGGATGGGGGCGGCGCTTCCTAGGAGCAGGAGCGCGGCCGTTCATTTTTCCCGTGCTATTCTGTGCGAGCGTATGAAACCCGCGGTGTTCCTGGTTTTGATGACCACAATTTCATTTGGCCTGGCGAGCACAGGAAAGGGTACTTCACCAAATTCGAAGCAGGTTTTCGATCGGTCGTCCCAGGCCCTGCGAGACGGCGATTACGCGGCGGCTGAGCGCGGATTTCAGCAAGTTCTCAGATCTGATCCCAAGAACATTGGAGCCCTCGGCAACCTGGGAGTTGTGTACTCTCGTATCCGGCGGTACTGGCGGGCGACCCAGGCAGCACACGAGGCCGACCGCCGGGTGCGTGATGCCAGGGTCGCGGGCACACGTTGATGACCATTGCGAATCGGTCGCGAGCGGCGATTGCAACCCTACTACTGCTTTCGACCTGCTCATGGGCGCAAGGAGGACATCCCACACCCGCACCAGTGCCCGCCGGCGTGAAAGAAGTGACCTGCCAGGGCCGCACGGTTCCCCAGTTGCACGACATCACGGAACAGGCCGGAATTCGTTTTCGTCATCTTATCGCGCCAGAACAACGGTACATTGCTGAATCGGTCAGTGGCGGGGTTCTGCTGATTGATTACGACCGCGACGGCTGGCCCGATATTTACTTCACGAACGCCCCCACCGTAGAGATGGCGCTCAAGGGGCAGAAGAGTCGTAGTGAGCTTTACCACAACAATCACGATGGCACGTTTACCGATGTGAGCGAGAAAGCTGGAATCGCTGCTCCAGGCTTTGCCATGGGAGGCGCCGTCGGGGACTACAACAACGATGGATGGCCTGACATATATGTGACGGCATTGGGCGGGAACGTTCTCTATCGCAATAACGGAGATGGCACCTTCACCGACGTTACCGCGAAGGCGGGGGTTGCGGATGGGCGGCTCTCGACCGGAGCAGCGTTTGGCGACTACGACGGCGATGGCTATCTCGACCTGATGGTGGCGAACTATGTTGAATTCAAGTTGGACGAGCTTCCGGAGTTCGGGAAGAACATTTACTGCAAGTACAAAGGATTAGATGTGCAATGCGGTCCGCGAGGAATGAAGGGCTCGGGAGATTCGCTGTTTCATAACAACGGCGATGGCACATTCACCAATGTATCGAAGAGCGCGGGCGTTGACGACGCGAACGGCTATTACGGGTTGGGAGTGATCTGGGCAGATTTCAATAACACCGGACGCCCGGATATTTTTGTGGCCAATGACTCGACCCCCAGTTACCTGTACAAGAACCTGGGAAATGGGAAATTCTCGGAACTGGGGATGGAGTCCGGGACCGCTCTTAGCGAAGATGGCAACGAGCAGGCTTCCATGGGAATTGCGATTGGAGATTATCTACACAACGGCCGCCCCTCTCTGTACGTCACCCATTTCGCTGACGACTACGACACACTGTATCGCAATGAGGGCAACTGGACATTTCAGGATGTTTCCTATTCCGCAGGCGTAGCGTTGCCCTCGGTGCATTGGGTGAAATGGGGCGACGCTTTCGTGGATCTGGACAACGACGGATGGCTGGATTTAATCGCGGTAAGCGGCCATGTCTATCCGCAGGTAGATGGCCTGGAAGCAGCTTCACGATATCGCGAGCCCAAGATACTGGACATGAATCTTGGGAATGGCAAGTTCTGCGACGCTCGGGAACAAGCCGGCGAGGCGATCGCACGGCCCGGTACCTCGCGCGGATTGGCGGTTGGAGATCTCTTCAACGATGGAAATATGGATGTGGTAGTCGAGAATCTGGATGGCAGCCCCGAACTCCTCAAAAACCCCGGGGTGCCGGGCCGCCACTGGGTCAGTTTCGAACTTGCGGGGACGAAGAGTAACCGGCTCGCCATCGGGGCGCGGGTGAAGATTGTTGCCGGGAACATGACTCAGACTGAGGAAATCCATAGTGGGGGAAGTTACCTTTCGCAAAACGATTTGCGGGTTCATTTCGGACTCGGACCTGCCACGAAAATAGATCTGGTCGAAATCCACTGGCCTTCGGGAACTACGGACACGATCAAGGATATTGCGGCTGATCACTTCTACGGCGTGCTGGAAGGAAAGGGCTTAGCCGCAATGGAAGAGGTCAGACCGAAGAAGAAGTAAATCATTCTGGAGCGGAGACGGAGTGTGCGGATTCTCCGTTGCGGACCCGTTCAGCCTGGAAACAAAGAGCCGCGGCGCCGGCCATTCCGGCTTCTTCAGCGTAGCTTGCGGTAAGCAGCGGAATTTCGGCGCATCGTTGATTGACGCAGCAGGGCGGCAGGCGATCCTGGATTTCGAAAAAGTGGGCCTTCAACATCGAGGCGACGCCGCCCCCAATGATAATGACGTCCGGTTCGAGCAGGTCAATGACATTTCCCAGCCAGAACGCGAGGAATTGCAGGGTTTCCTCGATCACCTCACGGGCGAGCGGATCGCCGGCAGCGATGGCCTGACCGACCAGCTCGCTGGTCACGCGGTCCGGCCGTCCACCTGCCAGATCAAGCAGGCTGGAATTGCGGCCTTCCGCGAGCCTGGATTGGGCGCGCCGAGCGATAGCTGGGCCGGACGCGAGCGCTTCGATGCAGCCAAGCTTGCCACATTCGCAACGCGGGCCGCGGTAGTCAATACTCATATGCCCGCCTTCGCCGGCAGCGCCGGTGCGGCCATGGTAGATCTGTCGATCCATCAGGATGGCGGTTCCGATCCCGGTGCCTATTGTGGCGTAGAAGATGTTTCGGTAACCGCGACCGGCACCCCAGAGCGCCTCGGCCAAAGCGGCGGCATTGGCATCATTATCCAATTTGACGGGGACCCGATAGATGCGCGCCACTTCTGCGGCCAGGGGGAAATCGCGCCAGCAGGGCAGGTTTGGCGGATTCAGCACGACGCCGGTTTTCGGATTCAGAGGTCCCGGAGAACAGATTCCTACGCCTTGTATCAGTCTGGCCGGAGTCCCGGGTTCAGGGACCAGTTGTTCAGAAACAGATTCGATGGCAGACGTGACGGCAGCCAAGGCGGTCTCTGCTCCTTCATTACAGGCCATGGGAACGCGCACCCGATGCAGAATCCTTCCCCCAGGCTCCACGATGCCTGCGGCGACTTTGGTGCCGCCGATGTCTACCCCGATGACGAGAGCTTCGGGAGCCTGAAGCATGCGCTTACCTTTCAAACAGCGGAGTGGCCGTGACCGGCCGTGAGCCTCTAAAGGCGTAGAACACGATGTACAGATAGCAAAGCACAGGCAAAACGAACGCGTGATGAATTCCGATCCGGTCGGCCAATACGCCTTGTAGTAGCGGAATGATGGCGCCGCCCACGATCGCCATGATAAGCGCTCCCGACCCATCCCCGGTGAGCGGGCCCAGTTCCGCGATACCGAGCGTGAAGATGCTGGGAAACATCACGGAATTAAACAAACCGACTGAAAGAATGCTCCACATGGCGACGTGGCCAAAGCTGAACATAGACAGGATGAGCAGAAGACAGGCTGCGATTGCGGCAATGCCGAGCACTACGCCCGTACGCACCTTCTGCAACACAGCCGAACCGATGAACCGGCCTATCATCGCGCCTCCCCAATAGAAGGCGACGAAACGGGCCGCAGTGGCAGCTGAAATATTTGCGATCTCGGGCTGGCTCAGATAGTTGATCAGGAAGCTGCCGATGGAAACCTCGGCGCCGACATAGACAAAGATGGCTCCTGTGCCGAGAACCAGATGACGGTATTGCCACAAACTCTGCCGGTTCCCCGTCTGGCCGTGACGCTCCGCTTCGGGGATTGGCGGCAGTTTGAACAACCCGATCACAATCGCGAGCGCGAACAGCAAAAGGCTGATGATCAGGTAGGGCAGTTTGACTGACGCGGCTTCGTGGATTCGGTAAGCCTGAAGGGCATCGGGCGGCATCTGCCGCACCGCTTCCATGCTGATGGGAGCGGCACTGAGAATGAAGAGGCCACCGAGATAAGGCCCGATCGTCGTACCGAGCGAGTTAAAAGCCTGCGCCAGGTTCAGACGGCTGGACGCGGTTTCTGGCCGGCCAAGTACCGCCACATAGGGGTTGGCGGCAACTTGCAGAGCGGTGATCCCCGCGGCCAGAACCATCAGAGCGCCGAGGAACAACCAAAACGATGGCGCGCTTGCTGCGGGGATGAACAGCAGGGCCCCGATTGCCATGGTGACCAGGCCCACGACCACGGTTTTCTTGTATCCAATCCAGTCAATCACTTTCGCCGAAGGAATCGAGAAGATGAAGTAGGCCGAGAAAAAAGCAAACTGGATCAGCATGACACGGGCATAGTTCAGATCGAAGATGGCTTTCAGGTGGGGGACGAGAACGTCATTCAGAACGGTGACAAAACCCCACATAAAGAACAGTGTGGTCATGACGGTCAAGGCTGCGCGGTAGGTGACTGCCGATGCGGTGTGCGTGGCAGGGGCTTTCATGTGGGCGAGGGGCATCGCTGTTGGATTCGTCTTTCCGGGCTACAGATGGCCACAGCTGCTGGCGACAATGGCCTGCATCATAGTATCGAAAGGTAAACGCTCCAGGTTTTCTCTTTGATCTCCCGTGTAAAGGGGAAGATTTTTTGGGCCGCGGTATCCGGTGGAACTGGCGGAAGGCGAGCAGGCAGCTGCGGACCTGTAGGCATCCGTCGCCGGCCGGGGAGGAATCAGCGGCGCCTTCGAGCTACAGAATACTGTTTCGCCGGGTGTTTTAGTCCATTCTGTGCAACCGGGGGGACTCTGCACTGTCCGTGATTCTTTCTGACGCGGCGGACGCAGCGCAGGTTGATCTCCGCGACAAGCTCACGGGGACTCGAATCTCATTGCCCATTGCTGGACAGCATGCCGCTCTAGTGCTGATTAACAAGAAAACAAAAAAGGTCACTGCGCGATACGGATTCTGATTGAGGGAAAGCGGCGGGTCCGTCAAGGAATTCCCGCCCCGAAGGGCCCTTCGTTTTACTTCACAGCAATGTTGATTCCAGTCTTGAAGATTCCGCCGCCAGTCTGCCAGGCCTGGGCAACCACGTAGTGAGAGCCGGAGCTCATGGTCAGGGCCGTGTTCACTGTAGTGCCGCTGACCGCATACTGGAGCACGTTGTCCACATAAATTTGCATGGTGTAGACGTTGCTGTTCGAGGGAACGCTGGCTTGAATCGTCACCGGGGAGGACACGAATGCATTGTTTGCAGGCTTGGTAATTGTCACCGGAACGGACTGAACGGTGATGGGCACGCTCTGCTTGAAAATTCCTCCCGCGGCATCCCAGGCCTGAACCACCAGATTGTGAGTTCCAACGCTCGCAGGTACGGGCCAATTCACTCCAGTCCCGCTGTTTTGGTATTGCAGAACATCATCAATGTAGAGCTGAACTGCGTAGACCGGGCTGGAGTCGACGGTGTTAGCGGTGACTTGAATCGGGGCGTAGGCCGACGAGTTGGCTATTGGCGCAGTGACGTTGATGGTCGGGTTAGAGACAGTGATGTAAAAGCCGTTCTTGGTGATGCCGCCGGATTTATCCCAGGCTTGGACCACGACATAATGACTGCCGCTGGTCATGAAGAGACTGGTATTCACCGAGTTGCTGCTGACTTGATACTTGAGAACGTTGTCGACGTAGATCTGGGTGGAATAAACAGTGCTTACACCGCCCGATGTTGCCGCGATTAGAACCGGCGACGAAACCACGGCGTTAGGAGCCGGCGTCGAAACCACCACCGCTTCCGCTTGCACTGTCACATAAATGCTCCGCTTGTGAATGCCGCCTGCGGTATCCCACGATTGGGCAACGATGTGGTGCTGGCCGTTGCTCATGGTGAGGGAGGTGTCCACACTGCTGCCGCTCACTTGGTACTGCAACTTATCATCCACGTACAACTGCATGGAATAGACGGTGCTGCTGTTGTTGGTGGAGGCCTTGACACGCACCGGGGACGAAACCGTGGCATTGTCGAAAGGGGTGGTGATGCTCACGGTGTTGAACATGTCCAGCATGGGGACAGCTTGTGCTCCTGCCGCGGGACAGGTGGTGAAGGCAAGGGCGTCGCATACCGTCCGCAGCAGGTTTTGGGGAGCATACAGGAAGCCCGACTGAAAACCGGGCCGCACTTGTGGGCCGACTACCAGAGTGGCCACCCGGCCACCACAGCCGTTGCTGATCAGGTTGCTGCAGCGATTGTCGCCCGAGAGATCGCTTTCATCGAAGGTAATGAACAGGAGACCGTCGCCACCGGGTTGGAACTCCGACTTTTGCAGGATCACGGGCACTTGCTGGGCAAGCCACTGGTCGGCTTGAGCCAGGGTGCCGTCGTGACCATCGTTTTGCAAGTTTGGCGTGATGTAGACGTAATTGGGAACTGCATCGTTGGCAATGTCCACGGCAAGCTGAGAAAAGGGAACACTATTAAGCTGTTGCTGCGATGTGCAGGCGTCGCTGAAGTCGATCAGAGGGTTGTGCCGCCGCACGTAGTTTCCGGAACTCAGCCCCTGAAACCCGGCGTAGGGAAGGTCCTCCTGATAGCTCTTCCATGTCAGCCCCTTCGCGAGCACCTGCCGCACAACGTTATCCACGTCGAAGCAACTGGTCGTATTGTTGTCTTCGGTTACATATTGTCCCGCCACCAACCACATCAAGGCGGGGAGAGAGCTGTGCTGGTTGGAATAGTACTGCGAGGCCAGCGCATATTTACTGACCAGGGAGTTGAAGTATGGCATGCTCGAACTTCCGACCACGCTTTCATAGCTGTGGTTCTCTTCTGTGATCAACCAGATATGAGAGGACTGCGGAACCTGGGCACAGGCAATTCCGCTCAAGACGAGGATCAAAATGAACACACGCATGAATTGTCTCCAACGCGAGGCTGCGCGAGCAGGACGGTGGGGACGACGTCCTGTTCTGAGCTGGCCGATTTCAGGATTTACTTGGGGGGGAAGGCTGCTTGACCATACTGAGAGTCACAAATGCTGACAATCAGCGAAAAGCCTTAGTTGTGCACTGGATCCAAGAAATTCATCGCCGGTTAATCAGGAACTCAAGAGATGCACTGAATCTGAGGGCGGAGAATGGCGAACGGGCCAGTATCAATCCTGATACTCCCAGTTCACTTTTGTTGCGGGCGAACGAACCGCGTGAATTCTAGATGCAAGATTCGTTGGTTGAAGAAATGCCGCTGGATTTTGTCCGCATTGAGAAACCGGTTCTAAAAGTCCGCGAACTCCGAAGAAGTTGCCGAAGCAACCCTTCTCGGGACCGTCGAGATATGCTGCTGAGCCTGGGTCCTGGAGGCTCGATGCGGAACTGGAGTTCGTCTTCAATAGCGTTTTGTTGAGGCAAGTTGTAAGTCAATTTTCACATCCGGAAATGTGACAAGAGGGTGACAAACAGCCACTCACCTGATTGTAAAGTGATTTTGTTGACGGGATTTGAATGGACAGACCCGGCAATTTGAGGACATTGCCGCTCGGATCAACACGGAAATCAATCTGCTTCCCGGCCGGCACTCCCATGAATTCTTGCGCCACGCACGTCGTGGTGCCTTAAGAGGGGCACGGTATGGCTACTACGGGATTTCCATCTTCGGGTACGGCCGGAACAGTTCGCGGCGGGGCGACGGACGCGTTATTCAGCAGTTTGTATAACGAGTTGCACCGTCTGGCAAAGAGGCAACTGGCACGTCGTGGCGCGCCGGAAAGCTTGAGCGTGACCACCCTGCTGCACGAGGCCTACCTCGACATGGCGGGCCGATCCGGCCCCGCCTTTCCCGATGAGTCCCGTTTCTTGGGATACGCCGCGCGCGTAATGCGGGGGCTTATCGTGGATCATGCGCGCAATCGCACCGCCCTTAAACGCGGCGGAGAATTCGAAATCACTTCACTGAGCGCGGAGGTCGCGCAAAGCTGCCCCGACGCCAAGGAACTCTCAGCCATCAGCGATGCGCTGGACGAGCTTACAAAGGACGAGCCCGAGCTGGCGCAATTAGTCGATCTCAAATTCTTTTGCGGCTTCTCTTTCGCAGAGATCGCCGCACTCCAGAACCTCGCCGAGCGGACGGTACAACGAAGGTGGGACAAAGCACGAATTTATCTCCGGCGATGGCTGGAGACAGGCTTGTCAATGTAAGGAGAGCATGCGCACTTTGAGCCCTGAACAATGGAGGGCGCTGAGCCCTCACTTGGAAACCGCGCTGGGAATGACCGCCGAGCAATGTTCGCGTTGGCTGGCAGGCCTTCGAACAGAGAGCCCTACGCTGGCTGCACAACTGGAGACGCTGCTGGGTGATCGCCGTGAGCTGTCGGAAGAGGGCTTTCTGGAAAACTCGCCTGTTTATTTCCCGGAAATCCTGGATGAGCCGTCCCAGGTCTTCGGGGCCTATACCTTGCTCTCCCAGGTAGGGCAGGGCGGGATGGGGTCGGTTTGGGCCGCGGAGCGAAATGACGGGCGATTTGAGCGCCGCGTCGCGGTCAAGATCCTGAATGTCGCGCTTATGGGTCGCGGTGGAGAAGAACGGTTCAAGCGCGAGGGTAGCATTCTTGCCCGCCTCGAACACAGGCATATTGCGACACTGCTGGATGCGGGAGTGTCGCCAGTGGGCCAGCCATACCTCGTTCTAGAGTACGTGGAAGGCGATCATATCGACCGTTACTGTGACGAGCGCAGGCTTAGCGTGCAAGCGCGACTCGGGATCTTTCTTGATGTTTTGGACGCAGTCGCACACGCGCACGCGAACCTGATCGTGCACCGCGATATCAAGCCTTCCAATGTGCTGGTCCGAAACGATGGGCAAGTGAAGCTGCTGGATTTCGGAATTGCCAAGTTGCTCGAGCACCAGGGACAGGCGGGGCAAAACACATCCACCTTCGAGGGTGGCCAGGCAATGACCCCGCAGTATGCAACTCCCGAACAGTTGAAGGGAGAAGCGGTTACGACAGCGACCGACGTTTATGCCTTGGGCGCACTGCTGTTCGAATTAGTGACAGGACAGCGCAGCGTAGGCCCCGGTCCACACACTCCGGCCGGACTCATGGAAGCGATTCTGCATGAGGAAACGCCACGCCCGTCGCAAGTTGTGTCCCCCAGTTATGACAGCGCGGAGTCGAGGGCCAACGCAGCCAAACGAGCAACCACTCCGGACAAGTTAAGCCGGAGCTTGCGCGGCGATCTCGACACCATCATTACAAAGGCGCTGAAGAAGGATCCAGGAGAACGCTACCACTCTGTGACCGCTCTGGCGGAAGATTTGCGTCGCTATCTGAAGAACCAGCCGATCAGCGTCCGCCCCGACAAGATTGCGTATCGAACTGCAAAGTTCGTGCGCCGCAACCGGGTAGCGGTAGTCCTGGCGGCCATAGCGGTTACGGCGACGGTCGCAGGTGGTCTGGGAACGGTAATGCAGGCGCACACCGCGCGTCTGCAACGAGACTTCGCGATTCGTCAGCTTGGCCGAGCGGAACGGATCAACAGCCTGAACGAACTTTTGTTGAGCGACGTAACGCCTGCGGGCAAGCCACTGACGCCGAATGAGCTACTGGAACGCGAGGAGCACATCGTCGAGCGCGAGCATTACGACAACCCGGCAAGTCACGTCGAAATGCTGATCTCGATCGGCAGCCAGTATTCCGGAGAAGAAGAGAATGGGCGAGCGCTGCGTTTACTGCAGGAAGCTTACCGCCTCTCTCGCGGCGTGCAGGATCCTGGAATACGCGCCCGGGCCGCATGCGAACTGGGCGGGGCCCTGGTGCCTGGCGGAGAACTTACGCGCGCAGAGTCATTGATCCAGGAAGGGTTGCGTGAGCTTCCCCGTGATGCAGACTTCGCCAATGACCGAGCGCTCTGCCTTTTGCGAGGCACCGAGGTGGCGTACCGCAACGGCAGTGCAAACGAAGTGATCACCCGCGCCGAGGATGCCCAACATGCCTCGAGACAAGCCCCGGTGAAATCCCCCTTGGAAGAACTCAATGTTCTGATGACACTGGCGAGCGCATATCAGAGTGCGGGGCGGTTCCGCGAATCGGTTGCCGCATTCGAGCAGGCCTATCAGCGCATGGAGGACTTGGGTTACGACGAGACGCAAAAAGCCGTTCGTCTATTCAACGACTGGGGGCTCGTGCTGGCCGATGCGGGACGGCCACTGGAAGCGGAAAAGGAGTATCGGCGAGCCATAGAAATCGGGAAGACCAATCCCACCAACGATGCCGTACCGGCAACACTAATGTACAACTATTCTGCTGTTCTCCGTGAACTTGGGCGTCTTTCTGAGGCGGCCTATTACGCGGAACAGGCGCGGGACAAAGCCCTAAGGCAGGGTGATCAGATTCTCTTCAATCAAAGCATGCTGCAGCGGGCCCGCATTTACCGCGAGCAGCGCGACTTTGTGCGGGCTTCAGCACTGCTCGACGAAGTGGAGCCCAGGCTGCGGCTTCAACTGCCGCCCGGGCACTATGCATTTGCTTCCGTTGCCTCGGACAAGTCTCTGTTGGAACAAGCCGGAGGTCACCTCCCGCGGGCATTGGAGTTCGCGAACCAGGCAGTCGCGATTGATGAGGCCGCAATAAAGGCAGGTGGACAAGGTTCAGCTTATCTGCCGCTGCTGCTGGTTCGCCGATCCGCTGTGGAACTAGCCCTTCACCTTGCCAGCGACGCTGAGCGGGACGCGGCCAGGGCTTTGGACCTGTTGCACGCCTCCGTCGAACCGGGAACGGTGTCGAGTCAGCTGGGGCGAGCCTACCTTGCGCGCGCACGCGCCCTGCAAATACAGGGCAAATCCGATGAGGCCCGCGTGGCATTCCGCTCGGCAGCAGAGCATCTGCAATCCACCCTGGGCCCGGAGCATCCTGAGACGAGAAGAGCGAAGTTCTGAGCTTGAGTCTCTCGAAGTGATCGCGGTGGGAAGAATCCGCCTAATGATTCAGGTCGCGAAAGAGGAAATGCAACGGGCGCAGACCGCTAACGAACAGCGGGTAGAGGATGACGAGAACGCCCGCCCAGCTTGGAAAGGCGACAATCAGCGAATACAAAAATCCCGGCAGAAATGAATGATTGCCTTCGTCGCGAATGGGCAATTTCTCGCTCACAAGAGTTTTTCCTTTGAGAGTAAGAACCCGGACGAAACACGGGAGTTGCAGTCGGACAGACAAGCAGAGAGTAAAAGTTTGTAAAGTTCTCTTTAGAGGAAGGGCACGTCAGCCCCAACCGAAAGAAGTTGTCTTGCCCACTCCATGGTACCGGTCCAGACACAAAAGCCATCCCAAGCCATGCAATCGTGCGAAGGAGAACTGCATCCTATAAAAGCCGGGGCCGCTTCGTCGAATCTCGCATTGGGGAGAGTTCATGCGGACCTTGTTCCTGCTTTTATTGGTTTGTTCAATCACAGTGGGAGGGTATGCCCAGCGCACCGACGTGGCATTGACCGGGGGCGGCTATTTCGCCGCCAGCAATCCCCTGGATCTCGGCGTTGCCTGGGCCATTGAAGGCGCTGCCGCTCACGAACTCGTCGCAGTTCCCATGGTGTCGCTGTCTGCGGAATTGCCGATCGCCGGTTCCTTCAGTTCCTCTATCCCCAGCCTGAGCGGAACTTCCATCGCTCGAAGCTACACCTCATTGTTCATCACCCCCGGATTGAGGGTGCGATTGGCTCCTTCCTTCCCCATCTCGCCTTACATTTCTGCTGGATTGGGGTACGGCCGCTTCAACCGGCGATTTTTTGATGGGACAACTTCAGTGGATGGCACGTTCGCCTTCGATATCGGCGGAGGACTGGACCTGCAAGTCTTGCCCTTGGTTAGCTTCCGAGCTGAGGTCCGCGACTTCAATTCTGGTGGAATCGGATTGCAGTCGCTCGCCTTGGGAAGGCAGAACAACCTATTCGTCACCGCGGGAATTGCGTTGCGATTTTAAGCTCGAGAAGCTATCCCTCGCCTATTCAAGAATTTAAAAAAAGCTCGGAGAGGTGAGTCTTGGCTTTGTTAGGAAGCATCTGAGCAAGGACGTGACCGCACCCGGGTTGGAGTGTCACAAACCTGCAGTCATTCGCATCAGACATGAGACGCGGTAACGGATCAAGGAGGAAGAATGGCTGTTGCGCCAAACCCAGTAGAACGGCTTTCGCGTGCACTTTCAGGGCGATTTGCCGACGCACGAGCGCGCACCGACGAACTGTTCTCCTTGTTGAAGCCTGACTCACTCTATGATCGGCCGATCCCCGAACGTCACCGCATCATTTTCTACATAGGACACCTGGAGGCGTTCGATTGGAACTTGTTGCGAGAACGCCTGCTTGGCATCCCTTCCTTTAATCCTGCCTTGGATCGCCTGTTCGCTTTCGGCATAGACCCCGTGGATGGCGGGTTGCCAAGCGATCAACCGAAGGATTGGCCTGCGATTGCGCAAGTCCGCGAGTACGTGAGCCAGGTGCGCGAGGAATTAGACGACGAACTGGATGCGCTGTTTGCCAGTCCTGAGCGCCAGGCCGAATTCGCGCCTGAATTGTTACTGAACGTGGCGATCGAGCACCGGTTGATGCACGCCGAAACCCTTGCCTACATGTTCCACCAACTCCCGCTGGATCGAAAGGCCCGCCCACGCTTGGATCGAGCGATGGAGGGTCCGGCGTTTCAGGCAAGCCGGACAAGAATGATCGAGATTCCATCCGGGCCCATCACATTGGGAATGCCGCGAGACGGGGGTCAGTTTGGTTGGGACAATGAATTCGAATCGCAACAGGTGAATGTCCCTGCATTTGCAATCGACGAATTTAAGGTCACTCATGGTGAGTTTCTCGAATTTTTGAATTCTGGCGGGTATGACCGACAGGACCTTTGGAGCGAAGAAGACTGGAACTGGAGACGGCAGGCGCGGATCGAGCATCCGGTGTTTTGGGTGCAGCGCGACCGCCAGTGGTTCTATCGCGGGATGTTCGAGGAGTTTGCTCTGCCTATGACATGGCCCGTTTACGTCAGCCACGCAGAGGCCGCTGCCTTTGCCCGGTGGGCTGGAAAGGCGTTGCCGACCGAGGCGCAATGGCAGCGGGCGGCTTACGGCGGAACTGACAAGATCACGCCCAAGGGTAATTTCGACTTTGAACGGTGGGATCCGGCCCCGGTGAATTCCGATGCCGGCGGAAGCAGCGCACTTGGAGTGCGCGATATCTTCGGCAACGGCTGGGAGTGGACCTCCACGCTCTTCGGGCCCTTACCGGGATTTCAAAAATTCCCCTTCTACCCGGGGTATTCGGCCGACTTCTTCGACGGCAAGCATTATGTAATGAAGGGTGGCTCGTCGCGCACCGCGGCCTGCATGATGCGGCCCTCCTTTCGAAACTGGTTCCAGCCCCATTATCAGTACGTCTACGCCGGATTCCGTTGCGTGAGGAGTGCATGAAACCCAAACGACATTTCATGGTGACGCAAGCGATTACCGCCGACCCGACGCTGGAGTTCGCCGCGGATGTGCGGGCAGGATTGAGCAAGTCCGGGCAGAGGGAACTGCCATCGAAATACCTTTACGACGATGTCGGCTCTTCGCTATTCGAAGTCATCAGCGTGCTCCCGGAGTATGGCTTGACGAGAGCCGACGAGCGTCTTCTCCGGCGTCATGCATCGGAGATCGTGGAGCGCATGCCCTCACAGGTTGTAGTGGCGGAATTGGGCAGCGGAAGCGGCAAGAAGACACGTTACATCCTGGAGGCGCTGTGCCGCCGCCAGCACACTTCGTATCATCCCATTGAAATTTCTCCCACGGCCCTCGCCATGTGCGAGCGCGAGTTGGGCGACATCGATTCGATCAGCATCGTCGGTTTCGAGCGGGAATACCTCGACGGCCTGCTGGAAGTTGCGGCCCGGCGAAAGCCGGGGCAGCACCTTCTGGTGCTGTTCCTGGGAAGCACGATTGGCAACTTCGATCGGGCGGCTGGGATCGAATTCATTCGCGAGGTTCGCCGCATTCTGCATGCCGGCGACGGATTGCTCATGGGGACCGACCTGGAAAAGCCGATCCCACAATTGCTGGATGCTTATGACGACCCGCTCGGAGTTACTGCCGCATTCAATCTCAATCTGCTGGCCAGGATCAACCGCGAGCTCGATGCTGATTTCGAGCTAAAGCAGTTTGAGCATCTCGCGATTTTCAACGAGAAGGCCAGGAGCGTAGAAATGCACTTGCGCTCTCTCCGCGCACAAACGGTTCACATCCGGACCGCAGGATTCCAGGCCTCATTTGCCGCAGGCGAGACCATCTGGACCGAGAGCAGCCACAAGTATTCCTGCCATGAGATAGGCGAACTGGCGGTAAAGAGCGGTTTCCGGTGCGAAGCGCAATGGGTGGATCGGGAATGGCCCTTTGCCGAAAACCTGCTCATCGCAGAATGAGAATTGCTGGAATGTGGACGAAAACTTCCAATTTCAACGTGACGCGCAGCACACCTTCCGTGCTGCATCCGGCCCCGGCGGACTCTCGAAGATTTTTGCTGGCTTTCGCTTGAATCGGAACAATCATTTCTGTTAAAACGGGGCGAGTAGGATATCGGGGTTACCGGGGCTGCATTCTCAAGCAAGGTCAATGAGAAGCGGCCATTTTACTTCCACGCGGTATTAGCTTCTTTGGCCGGGGACACTTCTCAAGAATGAGAAGTTGGGCTAAGAATATCTTGCTCTGATCCGGCGCCTCTGGAGTTGCAGCGCGCGCTCCCAGTGGGTGCAAGACGTCGACCTCCTTGTCTCGAACTGGAAGGAGCTTTCGATGAGAATGAGTCCGGCGACTCCGATCGTGCGGAAGTCCCGCCTGAGTTGTGCCTTCCCGAGTTTCCCTTCTTACCCTGTGATAGATGGACATCCGTCCGAACTCTTTAATCGCATTGGCCATACCAACGCCGGAGGAATGTGATGGCGACTAAGCTAGTGAATATTGAACTCGACCAGGAAATCAAGCAGCGCCTGGAAGCGGAGCGCATGCGTTTGCGCAAGATCGCGGGCCTGGATCATGGAAGCCACTTCCATCGCCCCATTGAACGCGCTTTTACGGCTGAAGAGCGCAGCAAGGTCACCATTTTGTTCGGCGGTTTCACCTGGAAGCACGAGGACTTGATCCGCGCGGTGTTCCAGGGGTGCGGTTACCGATGTGAGAAATTGCCCGTCCCCAACGTGGCGGCGTTCCAAACGGGCAAGGAATATGGAAACAACGGACAGTGCAACCCGACTTATTTTACCGTCGGCAACCTGGTGCAGTATCTCCAGTTCCTGGAGAAGGAGGGCATACCGCGCCAGCAAATTCTGGATAACTATGTCTTCTTTACTGCCGGCTCATGCGGGCCGTGCCGCTTCGGAATGTATGAAGCGGAGTACCGCTTCGCCCTGAAGAACGCCGGTTTTGACGGCTTCCGTGTCCTGCTGTTCAAAGACAGCGATGGGATCAAGGCAGCCTCAGGCGAACCGGGGCTGAAGTTCACGGTGGATTTCGGTTTCGGCATGCTGAACGCCATGCACTTGGGGGACGTCTTCAATGACCTCATTTATCAGATTCGTCCTTTCGAGGTGAACAAGGGGGAAACCGACCGGGTGCTCCGGGAGACAGTGGACGGTCTTTGCGAGGACCTGAGGAACCGCAAGTCCTACGAGATTGAACAGATTGCCCCCGATTGGGCCAAGCCCAAGTTCAAAAGCAACAAGATTCTCCGGAACACGTTCAACGTGTTCGGCAAGATGCACGAGCATTTGTGGGGCAAGGACTATCTGAACGCGCTCGATGCGGCCACTCAGAAAATGAACCAGATCGAAGTCGACCGCACCAAGGTAAAGCCGGTGGTGAAGATCACAGGCGAGTTCTGGGCGCAGATCACCGAGGGTGACGGCAACTTCCACATGTTCGAATTCCTGGAGCGCGAAGGCGCGCAGGTTCTGGTCGAGCCAATCGCGACCTGGGTCGCCTATTTGATGTATCAGGCCAAGGCTCATGCCAAGGCGAAATGGCCAGTGAATCGCCCGCATCGGAATCCGAAATGGTACGAACTGAAAAAGCACCTTGCCAACGACCTCGGGTTGCGCAAGAAGTTGTTGGGGATCGGTGCTGGGCAAGTGATGTGGAACTACTTTTACCATCGCACCATCAAGCACCTGGGCGGGATTACTCATCACTTGGTGCCGCAAGAAGAGCTTGCAGCGATGGCCCACCCGTTCTACAACCAGTTCGCCCGGGGCGGTGAAGGGCACCTTGAAGTCGGCAAGAATGTGTACTACACGGTCCACAATCTTTGCCACATGGTGCTGGCGCTGAAACCGTTTGGCTGCATGCCCTCTTCGCAATCGGACGGCGTGCAATCGGCGGTCATCAACAAATTCAAGGACATGATCTTCCTGCCCATTGAGACCTCCGGGGAAGGCGAGGTCAACGCACACAGCCGAGTCCAGATGGCGTTGGGCGAGGCCAAGGCGAAGGCCAAGATGGAATTTGAACAGTGCCTGCAATCCACGGGCAAGAGTCTGAATCAAATCCGCGAATACATCGAGGAGCATCCCGAGCTGAAGCGGCCCTTCTACCATGTGCCGCACAAGGAAGGAATTGCCGGGACCGCTGCACAGTTCATTTTGCACGTGAGCGACCGCATGGATCAGGGCAACAGGATGTGGCGGCGTTCACGCGTACCCGGCGTCGCTGTTCCGACGGCGGCATAGTCGTTCGGCCGGAGGGCGACCTGTCGCTTTCTGGCCGCTTATTCTTTTTTGCGATTTCAGACCGGAGAAGACGCATGCATGGTAAGGCGCACGACCACCAGAATAAGTTCATGGTCGGACTCGATGTCGGTTCCACGACTGTAAAGGCCACGGTCATCAACGCCAGCACGGATGAAATCCTTTGGCAGGACTACCAGCGGCACGAAACCAAACAGCCGGAGAAGACGCTGGAATTCCTACGCCGCATGGAAGCCGAGGTGGGCATCAACAAGCACAACACCCGCATGTTTATGACCGGGTCCGGAGGTGGTTCGATCGCCGACCAGATCGGCGCCAAGTTCGTGCAGGAGGTCACGGCGGTTTCTCTCGCGGTTGAGAAGATGCACCCCGAGGTGTACTCGGTCATCGAGTTGGGTGGACAGGACGCAAAGATTATCGTCTTCAAAGATGATGAAGAGAGCGGACGCAAGAAGAAGATCCCATCGATGAACGATAAGTGTGCGGGCGGTACCGGCGCCGTAATCGACAAGATCAATGCCAAGCTGAAGATTCCTACCGAAGAACTGGCGCGCCAGGGTTACAACGGAATCAAGCTGCACAAGGTAGCCGGGAAATGCGGTGTCTTCGCCGAGACCGACATCAACAGCCTGCAGAAGGTGGGAACGCCCCCGGATGAGCTGATGGCGTCGCTATTCGAAGCGATTATTCTGCAGAACCTCAGCGTGCTCACCCGCGGGCACACACTGCGGCCGCATGTGTTGCTGCTCGGGGGCCCGAACACCTTCATTCAAGGTATGCGCGAAGCTTGGCAGGCGAACATCCCGCGCATGTGGCAGGAGCGCAAAGTTGAAGTTCCGGCGGGGATGAAGCCGGAAGATTTGATCAAGGTTCCGCAGAACGCGCAGTACTTTGCGGCCATGGGCGCGATCGAGTTTGGCAAGAGCGAAGAGGATTGCGTCGGCTGCTACCGCGGGTTTGAACATCTCGTTCATTACATCGAGTATGGACGGCAGGAAGAGAAGGCGAAGTCGGGAGCAAAAGGGCTCGTCGAAAGTCACGACGAGCTGCACGGTTTTCGAGAAGCGTACCGGCGCAAGAAGTTCACTCCCGCCACCTTCCAGAAGAACCAGACGGTGGCCGGTTTTGTCGGAATTGACGGCGGCTCAACTTCCACCAAAGCGGTCCTGCTGGATGAAAACGGCGACATTCTGTGCAAGTCTTACCAGCTCTCAAACGGAAATCCCATTCAAGACACGATCGAGATGTTCGAAAGCCTGCGCGGACAGGTGGAAAAGCAGAACGCGAAGTTGGAAGTGCTGGGCGTGGCAACGACGGGTTATGCAAAGGACATTCTCAAGGACGTGTTGAAAGCCGACGTGGCGCTGGTGGAAACGGTCGCGCACACGGAATCGGCGCTGAAATTCTATGAAGATCCGCATGTGATTGTGGACGTAGGCGGGCAGGACATCAAGATCATCATCCTGCACAACGGGCGCGTGAAAGACTTCAAGTTGAATACACAATGCTCAGCTGGAAACGGCTACTTCCTGCAATCCACTGCTGAAGGTTTCGGGCTGAAGGTGGATGACTACGCGGAGCTGGCGTTTTCGGCGCAAGCCATGCCGGTGTTTGGCTACGGTTGCGCGGTATTCATGCAGTCCGACATCGTGAACTTCCAGCGCCAAGGTTGGCGGGCCGAGGAAATTCTCGCGGGACTGGCTGCGGTTCTGCCTAAGAACGTCTTTCTCTACGTGGCCAGCATCCCGAACCTTGCAGCGCTGGGTTCTCGTTTCGTGCTGCAGGGTGGAACGCAGAATAACCTGGCAGTGGTGAAGGCGGAGGTGGATTTCATCCGCAACAGCTTTCGAGCGTCGGGTAAAGAGCCTGAAATCATCGTGCACGAGCATTGCGGCGAATCCGGGGCAATCGGCGCGGCCCAGGAATCTCTTCGCTTGTGGCGCAACGGCCTGCAGACCTCGTTCGTCGGTCTGGAGGCAGTCCGTAAGATCGAATACCGCACTACCCGCAACGAGAACACGCGCTGCAATTTCTGCAAGAACAATTGCCTGCGAACCTTCATCGATATCAAGACCGCGGAGACGCCGCAGAACTTCGTGCCGATCAAGAAGGTCACGAAGGTCCCCTTGATGCAAGGGGAGCAGCGCCTGATCATTGCCACCTGCGAAAAAGGAACGGTGGAAGATGTCAACGAGATGAAGGACATCAAGGCGGGACTCGATCAGATCAAGGATGCGCACCCGAACTTCGTTGATATTGCCGCAAGAGAAGTTTTCCGTCCCACGAACGCCAAGAGCGTCGCCGATCCGATTCCGACCCGAGCCTGGACCAAGGCTGCGAAACAGCGTATCTCCCTCATGGAGAACCGGAAGAAGCTGCGCATTGGGATTCCGCGGGTGCTGAATATCTATACCTACGCTCCATTGTTCAATGCGTACCTGGAAAGCCTCGGGGTCCAGCCCGAGAACATCGTCTACTCCGATTACACCAGTCCGGAACTGTATCGCGCGGGAGCAAGCCGTGGAGCGATCGATCCCTGTTTCCCGGCAAAAATCGGGATTTCACACGTCTACAACCTGGTGCAGGAGAAGCACCGGAAGAAGCCGCTGAATGTCATCTTCTTTCCCATGTACGACGTGCTGACCTCGCCGCTGGTGAAGATCGTGGGCGCGAATGCCTGTCCGACGGTGACGGCGACTCCGGAAACAGTGAAAGCGGCGTTCACCAAAGAAAACGATGTTTTTGGCGAGCACAATGTCACTTACCTGGATCCGATCCTGAATTTCGCCGACCGCAAACTCTTCGCGCATCAGATGCTCCAGGCGTGGCAACCGCTGCTGGGCCTCTCCCAGGAAGAGAATGACCGCGCGGTGGAGGCCGGTTACAAGGCCCTCTCCGACTATGACACCAGTATTCGCCGCAGGGCACGCCAGGTCATGGATCAGCTTGAGCGCGAAGACCGGATTGGCATTGTCATGCTGGGGCGTCCTTATCACCACGATCCAGGTCTCAACCACGAGATTATGGAAGAATTCCAGAAGCTTGGCTATCCGATCTTCTCGCAGAACACGCTGCCTCTCGATGAAGACCTGCTGGAACGGTTGTTCGGGGATGAAGTCCGTTCCGGGGTGATTTCACATGCGCTCGATATCGGGGATGCCTGGAAGAACTCTTATTCCTGCAGCACCAACCACAAGGTCTGGGCGGCCAAATTCACGGCCCGCCACCCCAACCTGGTTGCACTGGAAATTTCCAGCTTCAAATGCGGACACGATGCTCCGATCTACGGAGTGATCGAAGGCATTATCGAACAGTCTGGCACGCCGTATTTCTGCTTCAAGGACCTGGACGAGAACAAGCCTTCCGGCTCCATCCGCATTCGCGTCGAAACCATCGATTATTTCCTGCGCAGATATCGCGAGGAGATCATCAAGCGGCGCATGGCGGAGAAGGACATTGAGGCACAATTGGCGGCCCTGGAATCGCAGCTGCGCGGGCAGTTCGAGCAGGAAGCCCAGGGGATGGCCGCGGACTAGGTGATCATGCTGGGGCAGGTGCTCAATCCGGTCTCTGCCCCCAAAACGTGCAAACTGAAACATTCAGTAACAAAACGAAACAAACGGACCATTCGCGCAAAAGTCAGTTGACATCCTTCGCCATTTCCAAGATGCTGTCTGCCCAATGGCGCGTAGTTCAAAGAGAACGCCAACTTCCACCTCGGCTTTGAGTCTTTCGTCGCGTTTAGACCTCCTGAGTCCAAAACGCCGCGAAACCGTGCGCCCGGCTGTCGAGCACCCGCGGGACTTTGTCCTGCTAAGCATCCGTGCGTTGGCGGAGCGGCTCAAAACCGATCCGGCCACTATGGTGCGGATTGTGCGCGCCATGCAGTTTGGTTCTTACCGTGAATTCCAACATTATCTGCACGCCTTGTCGATCGCCCACGCCACGTCCATCGATACCATGCAGACGATCCGCGCCGGCAGCACTTCGATTCGCGGCCAGGCGCGGGCATCCCTCGAACAGGACCAGCGCAACCTGGAAGCGCTGATGCAGGGGCTTGAGCCGGCGCGGATTGCCAACCTTGCCCGGCGAATTTACAACGCGCATCGCATTGTCATCATCGGAGGCGATCTGGCTGCGAACCTGGTGCAGTTCCTGCAGCACCACCTCATTATTCTGAATTTGCCGGTAGTAAGCGCAACCACGCCCGGAGAGGTTGTGCACCGGGTCCGCTTCCTGGGCAAGAAAGATGTGGCGATTGCGATTAGCTTTCGCCGCGGGCTGCGTCAAACGGTCGAGGGCTTGAGGCAGGCGCGAACCAACGGCGCGTATTGCGTCGGAATTACTGACACCCTGGTTTCTCCACTGGGCCAGTTCGCTCATGAATGCTTTCTGGCGTCCGTCGACACGCCCTCATTTGGAGCGTCCTATGTGGCTCCCATGGGCTTGCTAAACGTGATCGTGGTTGCGTGCGCCAACTACCGCCGCTCTCGGACCATGAGTATCCTCAAGAAAGTGGAGCAGGAACAGCGTCACGGCTTTCGCTGGTACGAGACCTAAAGTCATCTGCACAGTTATCGGGGAAACAATATTGCGCCGCTCTTACTGGATTCTCTTTCTCCTTCTCAGCTTTTCTCTGTTTGCTCAACAGCCGCCATCTTCTCCCGCGTACGGGGTTCGCCTGGAGAGCGCGTGGATTCCGATGCCGGATGGGGTACGGCTTGCCGCGACCCTTTACATGCCGGACGGAGCGCGTCCGAATGACAAATTCCCTGCGGTCCTGGAGTATCTGCCATATCGGAAAGATGATGGCACTGCGGCTCGCGACTACCCGATTCACACGTACTTTGCGCATCGCGGTTACGTCAGCGTTCGAGTCGACATCCGCGGCTTCGGCGCCAGCGAGGGCGCACCGACCGACCGGGAATATTCAGGGCAGGAGCAGTTGGACGGAGAGCAGGTGATTGCATGGCTCGCACGTCAACCGTGGTCCAATGGCAAAGTCGGCATGTTTGGCATTTCGTGGGGTGGCTTCAATTCCTTGCAGATGGCGATGCGGAATCCTCCCGGATTGAAAGCGATCATCGCGGTGGATGCCACCGAAGAACTGTTCCATGACGACATCCACTACATTGACGGCGTTGCACACGTGGATGAATTCGAACTGAATATGGACTTGGCGGAGGGCATGACCGGCGCTCCCGACTACACACTGGAAGAGCGTGTGCTGGGGCCGCGTTTCGAGTCGGCGCCCTGGTCCCTTCTTTATCTCAAGCACCAGCATGATGGGCCTTTCTGGCGCAGCCCGGTCCGCCCCTTGAAACACATCAAGATTCCATCATTTCTGATTGGCGGCATGCTCGACGGCTATCGCGACAGCATTCCCCGCATGCTGGAGCAGGTGAAGGACGCGCCAGTGAAGGCGATTATTGGCCCCTGGAACCATACCTTCCCCAATGACGCGGAGCCTGGGCCGAAGATTGAATGGCGCGATCAAGCGGTACGCTGGTGGGATTACTGGCTGAAAGGGCGAGACACAGGCGTGCTCCAGGATCCGAAGCTTACTGTTTATATGCAGCACTGGCATGCGCCAGACCCGAACTTGCCAAATGTCCCCGGCGAGTGGAGGCTAGAGCGGGGATGGCCGCCCGCAAATGAGGAGAGTTCCACGTGGTTCCTGCAATCCAATCACACCTTGGCGGCAACGGCTGGGCAGGCCACTACTCATGAGCTGAAGTATGTGCCTTCCATCGGAGTGGAAGCTGGCTTCTGGTGGGGAGAGTTGTTGAGCGACGTTCGTCCCGTGGATGCATTCAGCCTGGTGTACGATTCAGAGCCGCTGAAGGAAGAGTTTGCGATCCTCGGACGTCCGCATGCGCTGTTGCAGGCATCGGCGAGCGCGCCTCTTGCAAATTGGTTTGCGCGGCTTTCTGATGTAGCTCCCGACGGAACCGTAACGCAGATTACCGGAGCGGGGCTGAGCGGAGCTCAACGAAATTCGATGCTCGAGCCCAGAGAACTCGAGCCGGGAAAGACCTATTCGCTCGACATCGAGATGCACCTGACATCCTGGGTTTTCCCGGCGGGGCACCGGATTCGGGTTGCAGTTTCGAACGCGCTGTGGCCTATGGTGCTGCCCACCCCTTACAACATGACTACAGCGTTGCAATTGGGGTCAGTAGCGGGATCGAGGGTGGTGTTGCCAGTCGTTCCCGTGCGTGCGGCGTTGCCTCCACCCTTTGCAGTTCCGGAACCGTCGGAAGAAAGAAAAGACATCCATACTGCCGGATTTCCCTGGCCGGGCGAGTGGACGGTGCAACGCGACGAAGTACGTCAGAAGACGACCGTGCATTGGAAAGGAAAAGCTGAGAGCACATTCCCCTGGGGGAGTGAGACGGATTACGAGAGCCTGACCTACGACGTTGATGATGCCCATCCGGACAAGAGCTCGGTTCGTGGTGAAGCCGAGAGTGTGTTCGCGCTAAAAGGTCGCGAACTGCGCTGGCGCGGGCATTTATCGGTAACGACTGATCAGAGGAATTTCTACTATAGATACACTCGCGAGCTGTTGAAAAATGGCGGACTGCTCAAGACGAAGACATGGGAAGAGACGATCGCCAGAGACCACCAATAGGACACCAAGATCTGGATCTCACAAACTCGGTTACTGTTTGTAAGCCGTCCCATCTTTCATTACGAACTGGACATTTTCGAGCACGCTGATGTTCTGGAGCGGATCTCCTGAAACCGCCACCAGGTCGGCATATTTGCCGGGCTTGATCGAACCGACCACATCGCTGTGGCCGAGGAGGTCTGCCGCGTTTGTAGTGGCCGCCTGGATTGCCTGCATGGGCGTCATGCCGTACTTCACCATGAAGGCAAATTGCTTTCCGCCGGTACCATACGGGCAAACGCCCGCATCGGTGCCGAATGACATCTTTACGCCCGCTTTTACCGCCTTGCGAAAATTGTCGCGCTGGATCTGTCCCAACTGGGCGTCGTGTTCCAAAAAGTCTTTTGGCTCGGTGCCCTTCCGGCCATTCTCCTGGATGCACTCCTCGTCGTAGATGTCCATGTCGAGATACGTGCCGCGCTGCTTGGCGAGTGCGATACCTTCGTCGTCAATCAGCGTTGCGTGTTCGATGGACGCCACTCCGGCGCGAATCGCATTTTTGATGCCCTCGGCGGCATGGGCATGCGCCGCAACTTTCAGCCCGAAATGATTGGCTTCGTCTACTGCGGCCTGCAATTCCTCGGGAGTGAATTCAATCGACTTGGGATTACTGCCGTGAGTGAGCACGGCTCCGGTAGAAAGGACCTTGATCACGTCCACGCCATTGTGGGCGAGCAGGCGAATTTTCTGGCGCACCTCCCACGGGCTGTTTGCCTCACCGTAGCGCAGGTCCAATGGGATCTGGATGTCGGGCGCCATGCCAGTCATTGCTCCCGCACCACCGGTGATGGTCACGTAAGCGCCCGCGACGAACATGCGAGGGCCGGGCACGATTCCCTTGTTAATAGCATTGCGGAGGGCGACGTCGTTCAAGGCGCGATAGACTCCGACGTCGCGGACCGTGGTGAACCCGGCCTCGAGCATTTTTCGGGCGTTCGGGACGGCTTCCAATACCGATTCCGAGGCGGACATTTGCAGCACGTTCATTGGTTCGGAGTCGCCCGGATCTGCAACGTGAGTATGGCAATCAATCAGCCCCGGAAGAACGGTCATCTTGGAGAGGTCGATAACCTTGGCATTAGCCGGGATGGCAAGATCGTGACCAACCGCCTGAATCTTGCTGCCCTCAATCAGGACAATCTGGTCAGTTAAGACTTTGCCCGAGTCCGGATCGATAAGGTGGCCGGCCTTGATGGCAATGGTCTGGGCGCATGCCAGCACAGAGCAAGTGCAAAGAGCCGCCAGGATTATGGAAGTCCTCTTCAATATCCACCTCGTTGAGACCTGAAAATGTTCAATCGGCAGCGGCGGCGAACCGTCCCAATCCGCCCTTGAGGTCAGCTGCCAAGAGGCGATGAAAAAGGTGCTCTCCCGCTTCACGCCGGACCGACAGGCGACCGGCGCCGTAGGCGCGCGACTTCAAACCGCGTTGCACATCCTCACAGATGCCGAGATCCTCGTCTTGCACGCGCGCGCCAACAGCTACGCTCTGCTCGTTGTAAGAGCGGCGGGCCTCGCTGACGTCCGCAAAGTAGAAATCGAAGATCACCCGGCAGTGATCCACGTCGAGTGGAATCACCAGATTGGTGTCCATGTAGCCTTCGTAGCAGTTGATCATCAAGTTGGGATATTGCCAGAAGTACCACGCGCGGTCGCCTTGACGAGTCGCGCCGGTTGCGGCGTCTTCGCTCGAAGCGACCATGGGGCTCGATTGCAGGCAATAGCGATCTTCGTTCTCAATGGTGTATTCCTTGTAGTCGAGAACGGAACTTAATCCCTTATGAAGGTGTGGGACGTGGTAGCCGCCATCGAGATAGTTGTCCACGAAAACTTTCCAGTTGCAATGGATGTCGTAGCTGCGCGAGTCGAAGTAATGGAGCTTTGTGACCTGGAGAGGAGCAACCCGCTTCATGAGGCCAGCAAGGAACTCTGTGATGGAACACGAATCCGGATCCAGGTTGACGAAGACAAACTTCTCCCAGACCGCAGCCTTGATGGGAACGAGTCCATTCTGCTGGCGTTCGAAGTTCCTGACGCCATCGAATTCCGGCATGCCTTTTAGCGAACCATCCAGGCCATAATTCCAGCCGTGATAGGGGCAGTGCAGAAGTTGTGCCTGGCCGCACTTTTCAGTGACAACGGCGGCCGCATGATGGCGACAGACGTTATAAAAACCGCGCAGAACGCCATCGTTTCCACGAACTACAACGATCGGCTCACCGGCAACCGTAGCGCTTACAAACTGCCCAGGCTTTTCGACTTGCTCGATCCGTCCAACCATCTGCCAGCTATGGCTGAACACGGTTTGGCGCTCCAACTCAGCGATCCGGTCATCCACGTACCATGGCGCGGAAATGGTGGAGGCTTCCGAGAGAGGGGCATTGTCGTTGTAGCTGGCGAGAATCTGCTGTACCGAGTAGTGCGTGATCATTGGCGCATCCTGGGATCAAAATACTAAGGCCGGCGTTCTTCACCGATTGCCCGGCTTAACACGTCCAGAAATTGAGCAATGCGGGCCGCCTTCTTCTCGGAGGGATCGCCCTGGCGGCGAAATAGGCCCGGGTCCAGTTCTTCAGTCAGCAGGGCATCCTGAAAGCGCTCCATGGTCCAGTCCAGGATCGAGACGATCATCTCCTGGTCCAGGTCGTGGCGCAACTCTCCTCTTTCCAGGCCATAGCGTACAAAAGCCACGGTGCCGTATGGGTCTTCGGCGAGGAGAAAGCGATTGATCTCGCGTTTTAACGCAAGGTCGGTGCCGTAGTTTCCAAGCAGCGATACCCGATAAGGAATCCAGTCCTCATGAATGAGGTGCTCAGTGCTCTCGAGCCAATAGCGAAGCACCGCGAAGAAACCTTTCTCGCGAACCTCGGCGGGAGCGTCCAGATAACGCGGGAATGAGCGAACGGCTTTCTTGTAGACCTCGAAGAACAGACCGTCTTTGCTGCCGAAATGCTGAAAGATGGAGCCCTTGGCGATGCCCAAAGCGCTGGCAATATCTCCAACGCGTGCGCCGTGATAGCCCTGCTCGGCAAAATGCCGCATGGCGGCGTCCACGATACGCGCGCGCTTGTTCTCCGAGCGCGGTCGAGGCGGCATGTTTCGGTAGCGAGGTGGGGCGACGACGCTGCTTCCAATTCCACTCATAACTGACCTCAAGTCACGGCACTTTAACTCAACTACGCTACGGATTTCAATTTAATTTTTCAGCACGGTGCGCTAATGTAAGGGGCCAATTACCGTAGTTGATTGACTCCTGGTCATTGCATTGAAGGTCCCATCTCAGCGAGCCTATGACGCGATTGTAGTAGGCGCCGGACACAACGGCCTGACTGCGGCTGCGTACCTCGCGCGTGCCGGACTGACTACGCTGGTGCTCGAGCGTCGTGAAATCGTCGGAGGATGCTGCGTGACCGAGGAGATTGCCCCAGGATGCCGGGTCTCGACTACTTCTTATATTGCGAGCATGCTGCGGCCTGAGGTGATCAAAGACCTGAGCCTTGCCGAGCACGGACTGCGCATGGTGCCATGCGATCCTGCAATCCAGATTGCGCTTCCGGAAGGGCGGGTTGTACCGTGGTGGGCGGATCGCGATCGCGCAGTCGGGGAGTTCCGAAAATTTTCCGCCAAAGACGCGCAAACCTTCGTTCGGGTTGACGACCGCCTGAAGAAACTAGCCCGTTACTTACAGCCATTCTTCCTGGAGCCTCCGCCTGAGATCGGTACTGGCAGCATCGCGGGGTGGTCGGACCTGTTGCGCGTGGGGAAGCGTTTTCTTGGCATCTCAAGCGCGGAGATCTCCGAACTCGTCGCCTTTCTTACCGGTAGCCTCGGCGAGTTTTTGGACCGCAACTATGAATCCGACGTTATCAAGACACTTTTTCTCGCAAACAATGTTTACGGGAAGCACGGCGGACCTTATCAGCCGGGAACGGCGCTAGGCCTGTTGTTTCACTTACTGAGCGGAGGTGAACATGAGTTGCAGGGTTTCTTTGGTCATGTCATGGGCGGCATGGGCGCGATCACGCAGGCGCTGGCCGCTGCCGGAACGAAACTCGGCGTAGAGATCATCACCGCTGCTTCTGTCGCGCAAATCATCACTCGCGATGGCAGGGCCTGCGGCGTCGCCTTGGAGGATGGGACCGAGATCCGAAGCCGGGCCGTGTTGTCGAATGCGGATCCCAAGCGGACGTTCCTCGGCCTGCTTTCTCCCAGCGAATTGCCGCCCGACTTCGTGCAAGCAGTCCGTGGAATCAAGATGGATGGCCCATGCGCAAAGGTGAACCTGGTGCTTGCCGAAGAGCCGAGATTCACGGGAACCCCGGCGGGGACCACTCCACTGCAACGCACTTTCTATACCCTGGTGCCCTCGCTTGAATTTGCAGAGCGCTGCTACGACATCGCGAAGTTCGGCGACATCCCAGAGGAATTGTGGGTGGATTGCGTGGTCTCCTCAAATGCCGATGACTCGTTGGTCCCGCGAGGCAAACACATCCTGACCTGCTTCGTGCAGTACGTCCCCTACCGCTTACGCGAAGGCAACTGGGACGAGAAGCGGGACCTGCTTGGCGACCGGGTCCTGCGCAAGATCGGTGAGTATGCACCGAATGTTCCGGGTTCCGTTCTTGCGCGCCAGGTGCTGACGCCGCTGGACCTGGAAAGGACCTACGGCTTAACCGAGGGGAACATCTTCCACGGCGACCTCACGCTGGAGCAGTTGTTCTTCATGCGCCCGGTAGCAGGGTGGTCGCAGTACCGCACTCCTATTGCGGGGTTGTATTTATGCGGCGCCGGAGCGCATCCCGGCGGGGGCGTGACCGGTGCTCCCGGGCACAACGCTGCGCAGCAAGTGCTGCGCGATTGGAAGAGGAAGCGTTTCAAGGAGGCCGCTGCATGAGTAACGGCCACTCCAGCTTCCCCAAAGTCGCGGACATCGTAATTCTCGGCGCCGGCGTGATGGGCACCTCCATTGCATTCCAGCTTGCGAGACGCGGCGCCGGAAAGATTGCGGTCATTGAAAAAGAACACGTCGGCCGCGGTGGCAGCGGACGCTCGTCCGCCCTGGTGCGGATGCACTACAGCTTTCCGCCCGAGGTGCAACTCGCAGTCGTCAGTTTGAAGATATTCCAGCACTGGCGTGAAGTCGTAGGCGAGACCGGAGACTTCCGTAAAACCGGGTTCGTACGCATTGTTCACCCTAACGAGACGGAGCGACTGAAGCAGAACGTCGCGATGCAGCGGGAACTTGGCGTTAACGTTCAATTGATAACGCCGGCTGAGTTGAAGGAAATTGAGCCGGACTGGAACGTGGATGAGGTAGAGCTTGCCGCATATGAGCCGGACTCCGGCTATGGCGACGGCGCGGGAGTAGCGAACGATTTCCTGAGTCGCGCCCGCGATCTCGGGGTTGCCTACCTGCCTCGGACCCAGGCCCTTGCGTTCAAGGTTGAAGGCTGCAAGATTCGAGGCGTTGAAACCGAGCATGGGCCAATTGAAGCGCCGGTGGTCATCTCTGCGACTGGCCCTTGGACCCGGCCCATGTTTCAGCACGCCGGCTACGATCTCCCCATCGAAACTGAGTATCACCAGGTTGCCATTTTGAAAAATGCCCCCGATATGAAGGGTGGCGGCTGTGCTTGTATTGATTCAGTCACGGCGACTTATTTCCGTTCCGATGCACACGACAAATTCCTGGTCGGAGACTTTTACGGATCACGTCCAGTCGACCCCGACAGCTTCCCACAACGCCCGTCCGATGCAGGCCTGGAAGAGATGATTGAGCGGGCCGCCAGGCGTATCCCGAAGCTGGCCCATGCCGAAGTAATGCGCGGCGTTACGGGGGTGTACGACATGACGCCTGACGCCCGTCCGCTCCTGGGGGAGATCCCGGGAATAAGTGGTTTGTATGTCTGCGCCGGTTTTTCCGGGATGGGTTTCAAAATCTCTCCCGCCATCGGCATTGTGATGTCGGAGTTGGTGCTGGATGGAGCTGGAAAAACTGTAGACATTTCCGCTTTCCGTCCAAACCGTTTTTCTGTGGGACAGGCAATCAAAGCTGAGTACGAATACGTTGACGATTGAAAAGGGACAGCCCATGAAAAAGAAAAGCATTCTCGAGAGACTTAAAGAAGGCCCGGTTCTCGGCGATGGCGGATATCTGCTCGAGCTTGAAAAGCGGGGTTGGGTGCGTGCTGGTCCGTTCACCCCGGAAGTTGCGCTCCTTTATCCCGAAGCCTTGCGAGAGTTGCATGTCGAATTTCGCGAGGCGGGCGCCGACGTTCTGCAGGCACTCACCTTTTATGCCAGTCGGGACAAGCTGGCGACTGTGGGACTGGAAAATCGGCTGGAAGACTTGAACCGGGCGGCGGTCCGGGTCGCGCGCGAGGTAGCGGGAGATCAATGCCTGGTGGCCGGGAATATCAGCCTGACCTGGATGTATGAACCTGACAGTCCCTCCGCCGCAGACCGTGTGCGCAGAACATTCGATGAGCAGCTTGCGGTGCAGGTGGAAGAAGGCGTGGACTTCATTATCGGTGAAACATTTTCCTGGTTAGGCGAAGCGCTGCTCGCCGTCGAACGAGGAAAGAAAACGGGCCTGCCAACCATGGTGACGATCTGTTTCGAGAATTCGGACCAGACCGCTGACGGCAAAAGCGCAGCCGAAGCGGCAAAGGCTTTGTTCGATGCCGGCGCGGACGTGGTTGGCATGAACTGCCTGCGGCCACCCGAGCACATCCTTCGTCCTATGGAGGAAATGCGAAAAGCAGTGTCGGGATATCTTGCCTGTCAGCCCGTGGGTTATCACACGCCGAAAGACAAGCCTGACTTCACCAGCCTTCCAGAGTTTCCTTACGCGCTCGATCCCCTTCAGTTGACACGCAAGGAGATGGCTGACTATGCCGTAAAGGCGCGCGAGATCGGACTGAATTACATCGGCTCCTGCTGTGGGTCGGTTGCGATCCACGTGCGCGAGATGGCCCGAGCCTTGGGCAAGGTGAAAGCAGACAGCCGAATTTGGAAAAAAGGCGGAGAGAAACCGATGTCAGCCTACGAATACTACGGGCATGACGAAATGCCCTCCGCCAAGGGCTAAAAGAGGCCGAGGCCAGCTAACGCCGTGGCCTTCGCACGGCGATGGCTACCCCTGACGGCGGGAACGACTCCATGCAGAATTTGCGGCTGGACGTCCGCCTTGCCGTTCGCGAGCATCCTGGAGAACAAAAAAAGGGCCAGCCAAAAGCCGGCCCATGTGAGGGGCACTAGGGGACATCCAAGGACTAAGAAATCTACGTTTCCACGATAGCCCACTGCAAACAGAACGCCAGGTTCCGGAACCCATCGTCAGGAACGGGCCAGCAGCGGTCGCCCGTTCGGATTGGGGTCAGGCTAGAGCCTCCCGGCCGGGCACTTGTCATGCAAATGTCATCTTTTTGTTAATTCAGAGCAGGGGCGCGCTCACTGGTGTTCGTACACGGGGCTGGTCAGGGGCGTGGGCGGCTCATAGTCCCGCCCATACTTGTTTTTATGTGTTTGGGCAAGGTCGCTGCCGTCCAGGTGCAACAGCCCGAGATTCGAATTTTCTTCTGATACCCGGATCTCGCGGGTCAAGGCATCGAGTTTGTCAGGCAGGGCCGCCTCATACCACATTCGTAAGGTGTACCGGCCGGGCGGCACATTGGGGATCACGACCTCTCCGCGCTTGTCCGAAGTGCCGTAATACGGAGTGTCCACGGCGATGACTACAGCACTCATCTCGGGATGAATGTTGCAAAAAATGTAAGAGATTCCGGCTTTATCGAACCTGACGTTACGCGTCGATCCAGCTTCGTACAGGCCAAGGTCGAAGCGTTTGCCCTCAAACAGGGAAAACACGTTATGGAAAAAAGGATCGCGATTGGGGAACTCAACTTCAGACCCCACCGGCACGACCAAGACGTGGGGTAAGAAGCTTTTGTTCTTTTGCGTGAGGCGAGGATGCCCGGAAGGAGCGGGCGCTTTGGGGGCATCGCCCATAGAGAGGGGCGTGAGCCATAGGATGGCTTCGCCCGCTTTTGGGGCGTGATTCGACTTGCCGCTTTGTAGCGCAACCCGCGCGCTCACCGTTACGTTCTGCGCCAACACGAGCGGCGCGCAGAGCGCCAGGTTGCACAACAATGACCGATGTAGCCAGCGCTTCATCTCAGAAAAGAACACCCATCATCAGATTGACTTGCTCGGCGTTCCAGTGCCCGCTGTCAATAGCGTAGGTCTGTAAATGCCGATACTCAGTCGAAAATAGCAGGTTCGATTTTGGACGATACACGAAGTTCACCAGCGCCGCACGATTGCGCACGATGGAGCCATAGTAATTCTGGCTGGAAGCATACATGCGAACATCATTCGCGAACGGATTGTCCACTCCGGTAGCCGCATTAAACTCCAGTTTTGAAGCGGCCCTTACTTTTAGCTGTGCCCATCCGCCGATGGAGTTTAGGGCCTGGATATCAGTGGTGGGCAGGATGGGGTTCCCGCTGAACAGGACGCTCCGCCCAACGCCCGCGCCAAGCGCCCCCGCACCCCGGCTGCGGTAGAACTCTGCGGTGAGGGCCAGGCGCGAACCTAGCGGCATATCAAGATCTGTCATGCCTGCCCATCCATCCACGTGGCGAGCGAACCCGTAGGACTGCCTGCTGTAATATCCGGCTGCGCCCACGGTGAGCGGCTGACCGAAAACATTTCGGGTCCACGCCACCCGGGTACCGAAGGCTGGCTGACTGGAACTCTCACCCGCGCTGGGATACCGCAGGTACTGATGGTAGGGCATCTCTCCTGTGAGGTTGTCGATGATCCCGCCTTGGACGGTGATCCTCTGTCCTTCAGAAATATCGAAGCGATGTTCGAGTACGACCTCGGGAATCCAGCCCCAAAGATTCCCGGCATAGGACAAAGCGGGGACCGCCAGCGATGCAAACGAGGTAGGCGCGAGCGGCGAAATGAACAGGTTGTCCTGGCCTGCGATGATGGAGTCGTGAGCCCAGTCCAGATGCATGCTTGCAATGCGCAGCCGCGCCAGTCCAAAAGTTGCGCCGTTGCCGATGCTGGGTTGTCCGCCGGCGAAGTCCAATTGGATGTTGGCGTAGGTTTTCGCGCCGGCGACTTGCGGTCCAAAAACCTCCAATCCAATTTCGGATTGCCTCAGTGTAGCCCCGAAATTGCCGCTCGGACTGAAGGGCGAAGGCGGGTTTGCCCAACTCGGAATGTCCTGATTGTCGGTGACGCCACGATTGCTGAACGCGTTTAGCAATGCGATACCAGATAAGCGCACGCGGTAGCGCGAAGCGCTCGCCACCTTGGTCTGGTATTGGTCGTCTACCTTGCTGTTCAAAAGTTGTGTAGTGTCCTCGAGGGAGGCCAGGCGCTGCTCGATGGCGCCGTTAGTAGCCCCGGCTTGCGATTGCAGAGGGGACTCCGTGGTGTTGCCCGAGGCAAGCTGGTTCTGGGAGGCAGAGCGATAGGTTTCAAGCTGGTGCCGTAGTTCCGCGGTTTCAGCACGATACTGAGCCGATTCAGCGCGCATTTCGGCCACCGCGGAGCGCAATTCCTTGACTTGTTCCTGCAGTTGTTGAACCGCTTGCGCCATGGAGACCGTCTCGGTAGTTGACGACGGCGAGTTCGCTTGCTGCCCCCAGCAGCAAAGACTCGCGCTCAGCAGGCATGCGACAATTGTCGAGCAAATCCGCAGAAGTTTAGGGAATGCATTCCACTGCTTCACGATGCGCCTCCCGAAAAGGTAGTACATCCGCTTGCAACTCGGTGACCCTGTGAAGAACGGCAATGGACCGGTGCGGGCAACCGCTGAAAGATTACTCCGATTGCGAATTTTTCGTACGGGCCAGAGGCGGTGGAACCGGCCGGTGTTCACCTCGGCTCTCGGGAGTGCCGTTCGGCGACGAGGTCAGCGGAAGGACCAACTTGAACACGGTTCCTTCGTCCGATGTCTTCTCGACGGTGACATTTCCGCCATGGTCCTGCACGATTTTATGAACCACAGTCAAGCCTAGCCCGGTGCCATTTTCTTTCCCGTAACTCACGAAGGGTTCGAATAGACGGCCGCGAATGGTTTCTGGAATTCCGTGTCCATTATCCCCTACCCGGATCAGGACACCGTCGGAAATCTCCCGCAACTCGATATCAATGTGCCCGCGGTCGGCGGCCACGGCCTCACACGCGTTCAGTAACAGGTTGTAGAAGACGCGTTCCAGTTTGCGCGAATCGAACCACCCCGTGCTGTTGCCGACCGAAGAAACATTGATTTGCACCAGATGATACTCGGGGCGCGCACGAATGCTCTGAATTACGCGCTCCAGGGTTTCCTTCACGTTGCCATAGGTGGGCCGCAGCGATTCCCGGGTCCGCGAGAACTCCAGCAAGGAATCGATAAGGTCGGTCATGGCGTTCACGGCAATGCGGACTTCCTGGTAAAGCTCTTCGCGCTGATCCGTGGTCAGGCGGCTTTCGCAGAGAAATTCTGCGTTGGCCACGATCGCTGCCAAAGAATGCCGCAAGTCGTGTGAAATGGAGCTGGCCATGCGCCCAATGGTTGCCAGGCGCTCTGCCTCGATCAGTTCCTGCTGTGCCTTGAGCAGGTTATCCCGCATGCGCTTGAAGGCGCCCGTCACCTCGGCGACCTCGTCCCCGCCATGGGCGTCGAGCGGGTAATCAAAATCACCCTTCCCCAGTGCGCGCACACCTGCGACGAGGTTCCCTAACGGCCGAGTGAAAGTGTGGGATATAAGAAAAACGAGCAGGCTACCCGCAACAATGGCAGCAAACCCGAGGCCCAGAAGCAGGTGATTCAGGCTGTCGAGAAATGCCGTTGCCTGATCGTAAGACTTCAGCACGGTCAGGCGGACCGAGGGAGTTTTGTTGTTCGCGAGTTCCAGCGAGGTGCCCAGGAACCGCTCGTCGCCTAATTGCACCTCCTCCGGTTCAGCGACCCCGGCAGCAAGAACGGCCGGACGCTGTCGCGAGAGCTCCGTTTCGTGGGCCGGAGAAAGAGTGCTGCGGACAATCTTGTTGCCGTAGTAAAACGCGACCTGGCTGGCGGCAATTCGGCTGACCTGTGCGGCTACCCGATCCTCAATTTCATAACCAATGACCAGGAAGCCCAATTGCCGGTTGTCAGAAGCAGCGCCGAAATAAATCGGTTTGAGGAAAACTTCATAGAGATGTTGGCTGCCGTACCACCAGTGTTCCGGACCCGGTTGCGTGAGGGAAGCATTAAGCGACTCCTGGGCAATCTCGCGTTCCAAGCCCGGGGTTGAGGTGTGCAGCGCGACCACGTGGCCACTGCGGTCCGCAAGTACGAACAGGTCGCTGCCTGCGAGCTGAGACAAGCCGGTTGACGCGTCCTGGATCGTCGCCTCGTCCTGCGTGGTCATTAAGGCGCGCAGGTTCGGCATGTCGGCAAGCAGTTCGGCGGAATTGCTGAGTGTGACCTCGCGTTCCCGCTGAAAATTCTGGAAGGTGGAGACTGAGTTCTGAAGGTCGGCAAAGATGCCTTTTTTAATCTGCGCCTGCACGCTATGCCTTACGACCAGCAGACTCGTGGAGGTCAAGCCGGCGGAAATAACAAGCATGGATAGCAGGAACTTAGTCCGCATCCGCAACTTCACCATGCTTTGCCCCCACGCCATTGATCGTATGACCTGCCCAGCATCTCGCTAACGCACGAACTTGTAGCCTACCCCATGAACGGTCCGGAAGTGGATCGGATTCGCCGGGTCCTTTTCAAGCTTTTGCCGCAACTTCAGGATGTGGTTGTCCACGGTGCGAGTGGAAGGATAATTCTGATATCCCCACACTTCATTCAACAGCTCGTCGCGGGAGATAACCCGGTCCGGGTTCTGGACCAGGAATTTCAGCGTCTTGAACTCCTGCGCGGTCAGGGTTACGAGCTGACCCTCGCGCAGGACTTCCATCTTCACGAAATCCACGGAAATTCCAGCAAACGCGACAACATCGCCGACAGAGGTTCGAACCGTACGCCGCAAAGCTGCTCGCACCCGCGCCAGGAGCTCTCGCGGACTGAAGGGTTTCGTAACGTAGTCGTCGGCCCCTAGCTCAAGCAGCAGTACTTTGTCGGAAACGTCGGATGCCGCGCTCAAAACAATGATGGGCAGTCCGGGCGACTGGAGCTTGATCTCACGGCATACGTCTCGTCCGGACATCGCGGGCAAACGCAGGTCCAGGACAATGGCGGCGGGCGCGGTGGAACGGAATGCTTCCAGGGCAGTCTTGCCGTCTCCGCAAATCTCGACCGCGAAGCCTTCGGCTTCAAACAGCCGTCGCAAGGCCTTCTGCACCGCGCGATCGTCTTCTACTACGAGGATACGTTCCCCCGTGCGCAGTTCGGGCACAATCGGCAGCATCTGGTCGCCCATCATGTTATGGTTCCGGGGAAGATTTGGATTCCGGGTTGTTTCGACTCGCATCATAGCAACTCCATCCGTCAGTTTCTCAACATCCACATCTGTCATTTCGAAATCCAGCTTACTCTTTTGGAGCTGTCACAAGTTGCTGAGGTGTGGTATGTTGACAATCTTTTTACAAGTGCGAGACAAGCTCGGCAGACAGCAAAGACTGGGCACGAACGCTTGTAAAAGTGAAGGTCAGTCGCTCCGGCCGTGTTTGCTAGACAGTTAACGTCTGGAACGCATACGTGCAGTGACCTGCTCATGTTGTGCAGGTTCCTGCAATATCGGGGTTACGGGCTGGGTGTGGGAAAAACAGGTTCTCGTTCAAAACACTGCACAATCGTTGCAAGTCAGGAATGGCAAACGGCGTGCTTTGCTTGCGAGACAAGGATGGTTGTCGGTTCTGTGGGGATAGCGGCGCCAACTTTCCCTCTCTTCAACTCCCCCGGGGATGGCAGGCGTTTCTCAGGGCCCATGTCGGCCCTTCTCCTTACAGTGTGCAGCGTTAAGGGCAACATCTTCCAAGGCGTTGGTTCGTAGGGCTCTGTCCACAATTAAATTTAAGGGGGCAACATGAGTCGAGGTCTGCGCACAAGGGTGCTCGTGTTGGGTGTCGCAGCAGTAGTGTTGTTACACGTCGCGGCATACGGGCAGGTAAACGCAGTTTACGTAGAAAGCAATCTGGGCAATGGGACGCCAAACACCATCATCGGCTACAGCAATGACGGAACCGGCAATCTCACGCCTCTTCCTGGTTCACCTTACCTGACTGGTGGCAGCGGGGTAGCGCCGCCGCCTGGGCAGGCACTCGGGGTTCAAACCGACGACGATCAGCAGATTGTCATCAATCCCGCCGGGACCTTATTGTTCGCGGTGGATGGCGGCTCCAACGACGTAGCGGTCTTCAACATCAACGCTGACGCCAGCCTCACTCCGATCGCCGGTTCGCCGTGGCCGTCGAACGGCTCTAACCCGTCCAGCCTTGGCTTGCTCGACAATGCGCTAGGAAACGGTTCGGGCTTCCTGGTGGTGGCAAACAAATCGAGTGACGTCAACCAGCTGAATCCTCCTCCACCCAATATCAACACCTTCACTGTGGCGCCGGATGGCACGCTCACGCAAAATACGGCGTTGGGATCCACGCGGAGTCTGCCCGTAGGAGCGTCCCCATCCCAGGTGGCGATTGGAAAGAGCAAGCTGATCTTTCTCGACGAGTTCCAGGAAGTTCCCTCTTCGATCCGGGTGTTTCGCATCAAGGCCAATGGCGCTGTGGGGCTCCTCAGCACAACGCCTGTGCCGAGTGGCGATCATGTTTTCCTTGGCGAGATGATGCATCCCACCAAGGGCGTCATGTACGCCGCGCTTCCGGCAGATAACCAGATCGGGGTTTATCGCTACAGCACAATTACCGGCGCGATGACCTTTGTGACCACCGTTCCCAACTCCGGCCTGTTGGCGTGTTGGTTTGCCATGGATAAAGCCGCTACCCGGCTTTATACGGCGAATACCGAGTCGAACTCGGTCAGCGTCTATGACATTACCAATCCGCTGTTGCCGGTGGAGATCCAGCACATCTACTTGGTGGCCACCGCCGGTGACGGTGGACCCGGCAACATCGCTCTCGATCCGACCGGCCAGTTCCTGTACACGGTGAACCGCTCGGCGCTTCACGTCCTGAATGTAGCCGCCGACGGAACCCTCACCGAGTCTTTGACTCCGGTCAATATGGGCGTTCCCGACGGCAACTTCCCGTTCGGACTCGCAACTGTATTGAAGTAACCGGAGTTTTTTGGAGGGCTGTTCGAGTCGAGCAGCCCTCTTTACTCATTCAGTCGACGGCCCGCGATGCCTTGATCTCCGCCGCCGCTCTCCGTCCACTCGCGATCGCGCCATGCACCGTCCCATTATGGCGGCTCACGTCAGTCGCTTCTCCAGCGAAAAAGAGCGTCTTGTCGATCGGATTGCCTAAGTCTTCTTCGGCGTGGTTTCCGCCCACACAAACATAGCTATAAGCCCCACGTGCGAACGGATCTGCTTCCCAGTCGTGATAGTGAACTTCAGCCAAATGGGAGCTTAACGGACCCGGAGGTTGGCTGAGCAGGCGTGCGAGAGTATCGATTGCCTTTTGGACAACCGACTCCGTGCCTTGTCCGCTGAGGCGCTCGGCGTCAGGGAAAGGAGACCAGGCGGTTAGGATCGGCAACCTGCGCGGCATGGTCGTCCACCAGGTTGGAAACCATGGTTCGCGGGAAAAGAGGAAAGCGGTATCTGAGAGCGTCCTCGAAGGTCTTTCGGGCTCTGGCTGAATGGGTTCCCAGAAACGTTCACGGAACCGCAGATTGACTCTCATCACCTTGCCCATTGCCAAATGAGCCATCGCATTACGTTTCTCGGTCGGTAGCTCGGGAGAGAACTGAATGCTGCCGGATTGCAGTACTCCCAGTGGAACCGTAATCAGGAGGCGTTTTGCCGCGAACGCAATGGGCTGATTACGCTGAAGCCCGAAAACCCTGGTTTGACCACGCGCCCACTCGATCCGCTCGACCACGGTGTTCAGTTCCGTTCGGATTGCGAGCCGCTCAAGGGTCTGGCGGAAGTATTCGACCAGCCAGCCATAGCCTTGCGGGATTCGGAAGCTGCGATGGCCGTCGATTTTGTCATCAGCCATCGCCGATTTCGCGAGCGAGTGAACGCTGATCCGCGTCGGATCGGCCGCATGAAAACCGGTTATATAGCCTAGCGCCCATTGCCGGGTCTCCTCTGAGACCCGGCCGCCTTCGCGTGCCATAAAATCGGCGAAGGATTCATCCACTCCCTCATCGCTGAGGCGGTTCAGGAGTTTGTCCACTTCGGAAAAGAAATCGCATTGCGACAGCTTTCCACGACGGAAGCACCAGTCGTCACCTTCCATCTCTATGGGGGCGACATTCTGATTTTGTAAGATCTGCCAGATCTCGGGCGGGAGTCCATGAATGAATTCGGCTCCTAGTTCAATTGCTGCCTGGAGGTCCGGATCGTAAAGAGTGAATATGCGTCCCCCGATGCGGTCGCGGGCCTCAACAATGAGGGGCTTCATTCCGGCTTGCGCGAGAGCAACAGATGCGGACAAGCCTGCTGCTCCCGCGCCCAGCACGAGCACATCAACCACGACCTCTGTAATCATCCGTATGCTAGATGCGTCAGCATTTGATCACGCTGCCAACCCCGGTCGCCTGCACACCAGCCAAGCCGAGTTTTTGACAGAAAATGTGGAAAAACGTTGGCTGGGCCGCCTTGACAGCGGGGATTCATGCGGGTGCAACCGCTTTGCACCAGGATTGATTCAGGCGGGTTCGCCGGGCAGGAGTATTCTCTCGTCACACTCCAGGGTGACTCCGGTCATCTTTTGCCAGCGCTGCGTCACAGAACGCCGCCCGCCAGTTGCGAGATGATGCAATATGGTTGAGGAGGAGAACGATGTCGACTGCCTGGACCTCGCGCTATGCGCAGCGAACGAAAGCACTGAAGAGTTCGGCCATCCGCGAATTACTGAAGCTCACCCAGAAACCGGAGATGATCTCGTTTGCGGGCGGCTTGCCCGCACCGGATGTCTTTCCTACCACTCGTTTCCAACAGGCATGCGAACGAGTTCTCAACGAAAACGCAAAGCAGGCGTTGCAATACGGAGCCTCGGAAGGATACGAGCCGCTGCGGGAAATGATCGCGCGCCACATTCGACGCTATGGTATCAAGGCCAAGACTGAAAACGTGCTGATCACGTCGGGGTCGCAACAGGCTCTCGACCTGATTGGCAAGCTCCTGATCAATCCGGGGGACCGCGTCCTGGTGGAGGCGCCCACTTACCTGGGAGCCTTGCAAGCATTCAATGTTTATGGTGCCGAGTATGTCAGCGTTCCCAGTGATGATGACGGCCTGCGAACCGATCAGCTCGAGAAGCCGTTGCGCTCAGGGCCCAAGTTCATGTATGTGTTGCCTAATTTTCAGAATCCGGGCGGCACCACGCTCTCCGAAGTGCGGCGCCACGAACTGGTGCTGCTGGCAGACCGTTACGGAGTTCCCATCGTAGAAGATGATCCCTATGGGCAGTTGCGTTACGAGGGGGAGCATCTGACCCCGCTGGTGGTGCTCGATCGCGAGAACCTGCGCCGAGATGACGGCTACTCGCTGGGCAACGTGATCTACCTGAGCACCTTCTCCAAGACCCTGGCCCCAGGCCTTCGTCTGGGATGGATCGTGGCCCCAACGGAGGTAATCTCCAAGCTGGTGCAATTGAAACAGGGCGCTGACCTGCACACCTCGACCTTCACCCAGTATGTCGCCTATGAGGTGGCGAAAGACGGTTTTCTCGACGAGCATGTGAAGTTGATCCGCGCCATTTATCGTGAGCGGCGCGATGTGATGCTAGAAGCTCTGAAGAAATTCTTTCCTGAAGAGGTGAAGTGGACGTATCCCAAGGGAGGGTTGTTCCTTTGGGTCACATTGCCCAAGGGAATGAACGGTCAGAAGCTTTTTGAAGAAGCGGTGCGCGAGAACGTTGCATTTGTGCCGGGCGATTGTTTTTATGCCGGGAACGGATTTACCGAAGAAGGGTGCCGGCATTTCCGCCTGAACTTTTCCTATGGGACCCCGGAGCAGATCCAGGAAGGAATTCGCAGACTGGCCGTAGCAGTAAAACGCCAGATGCATGAAGTGATTCCCGTCCACGTCTAGAAGATTAAAACGCCATAGCAGATTGCTCAGCGGTCTGCTGTCGCGTTCTTGTTTCGGATTTTTTCGACCATGTCGCGAATGGCGTCGGCAATCGCATCGGGCCGCGCTGACGGAACCGAGTGCCCGCTTCCCTTGGCGATAACCTGCCGCGCATCCGTCGAGAGTTGCAAGAAAGATGCCTGCAACTTATTCCAGTTCTGCTCGCGCATTGCAAACTCCGGATCGCCCGGAAGATCAGGCGCTCGATCCGGATCCCGTGAGATGACCACGAGCGGAATATTCCCCAGCGGGCCCAGGCGACGCACTTCATCGGCGCTCGCAGAAAAGGCGGACCACTGCGCATAGTGTGTGGCAAAGGGCTTAGACCGGCATGCGATCGCCTGACGCACTGCTCCTGCCTCCGCGGGACCCGTGCCGCACCAACGCCGCCAACGCGGCAGCCCGAAAGGCATGCTCAATTGCATCAGGCGAAGCCATGCCTTTTTCTTCCAGGAAAAGGGGAGTACTTCGTCCGGATGGCTTCCATCCACCAGCACAACTCCAGCAACCTGGTTAGGGAACTTGTGAACGTACATCCGCACATCGAAGGCTCCAAACGAGTGCCCAACCAGGATGTAAGGAGGCTTCTCGCCGGCTCTTTCCAACAAAGCCTGGAGTTCCTCGCTCATCACGCTGGGCACGCGAGCCTTCGGACTGACATCGCTCCACCCGTATCCTGCGCGATCATACGAACACACACGTGTGAATTGCGCGATGCGCGGCTGTACCAAATACCAGTCCAGGTAGGAACCGTCCAGTCCGAAGTCCAGGACAACGGTGGGGGAGCCGGAACCGGTGCAATATAAGTGAAGGCTGTATCCGCCGAGATCAACCTTTTGTCCCGGCGGACCATAGATTGCTTCTTCGCGGTGCACATTTCGGGCCTGATAGATATAACCTACGAGAGCTGCTAAACCGAGCAATAGCAACTCGGCTGCTACGACGTTCCGCAGCGCTCGAAAGAAGGTACGCGACAGCACTGGATTTTGCGCGACGGTCCCCATCGCCGCCGCAATCCCTAGTACAAAGGGCAGCCCCAGGCCTAGACCTACTGCCCAGCGAATGGGGTGTACGGGACTCAGGATAGTTTCATCTCCATTGGACTATGCGGTTGCAAACGGATTCTCGAGCGAGGGGCTTTGCGGTGTGAATAGTTCGGCGCCGTCTTCTGTGATGTGCATATCGTCTTCCAGACGGACCCCAAACTCTCCACGAATGTAAATCCCGGGCTCATCGCTGAAAGTCATGTTGGCCGCGAGCGGAAGCGCGTTACCCCGGACCAGGTAGGGCCACTCATGACCGTCCATGCCCATGCCGTGGCCTAAACGGTGGGTAAAGAACTTGTAGTCCGGCCCATATCCAGCGTCCGTGATTACTTTGCGGGCCGCGGCATCTACAGCCTGGCACTCTAATCCTGGCCTGGCCGTCTTCAGTGCTGTCGCCTGGGCATTGTGAACGATATCGAAAACAGTCTTCATCTTATCTGTCGCCTTTCCCAGGACGAAGGTCCGCGAAATGTCGGACGTGTAGCCTTCGACCCGGCAGCCTCCGTCCATCAACACGATAGTGCCTTCGCGAATCACCTGCGGGGTCACGGAACCATGTGGAAATGCCGAGTATTCTCCCACCTGAGCGTCGGCGCCTCCCTCGAAGCCGAGCTGCGAGTGCGCCTTTTCCACCAGGTCCTCGAATTGCTGTTGCGTCATCCCCTCTTTAAGGGCTTTGTAGGCGGCGCCATATGCGGCGAGCGTAACCTTGGCGGCCAAGCGCATCAATGCGACTTCATGCTCGCTCTTAATCATCCGGCAACCCGCTGTCACCGGGGTCGCGCTTGCCAGCTTTAGTTGTGGAGCAGCCTTGGCAACCCCTTCTCTAAATACCGAACGCACCGCCTCCTCGATTCCCAAGCTGCCCGTGATTCCACGATCCTTTAGCCCTTGAGTGAGGCGGAGGTATGGACTGTCATCTTCCTGCCAGATCCGTACGTCGGGGTTCGCGCTGCCTGGAGCTTTCGATATCTGCTCGCGAGCGCGTCCTTCCTCAAAAGCTGGGCACACGTAGAATGCATCTCCGCTCACAGGCAGCACCATGGCGAACAGACGCTCGCCGCCCCACCAGCGAATCCCCGTGAAGTAGTTCAGAGAGGTGCCTTCCATCATCAGGATGGCGTCTAGTCCATTGGCCTTCATCAGTTCGCGCGCCCGCTGCTGGCGTTGCGCACGCTCTTCCCGCGTAATGGGTTTCGCCTGGTCCTTCATTGACTTGAGATTTGCAATTGACGGTGGAAGAGCGGAGCTCTGTTCCGCACGCGAAAGTTGCAAACCTATCAGCGTTGCTCCGGTTGCAATGGCTCCAGTTTGTAGAAAACGACGTCGCGAAGACATTTCACCTCCGAACTGCAAGCCGCTCATTATAGTGGGTTCGGAATAAGTCCTGAGAAGCAAGAAAAAAGGGGAGCCGAGGCTCCCCGCAGGGTCAGGCTAAAAATAATTCCGTGGAAAGGATGGCCGGGAGGGACTGCAGAATCGTGGGCGCTACCTGCGTGTCTCCACCGGGAACTTCAGCTTACATAGGGGAGGGCTTGGCGAGGGAACCAAAAGCGCGACATGGATGTCGTCCTCACCAAGCCCACCATGCACGGCTATCTTGCTATGTCCCGTATAGGTCACGCCATAATTGGTTTGTATTAGGATGGCGATGGGCCGTGAATAACATGTGAATTCGATCGGAAAGCCTTCTGGCCCACGCAGGAATGCATCAACTATCTGAGCTAAATGAGTATTGTTCATGATGTCTGGTTTCCAATGCGCCAGTTGTGGGGAGTGGAATGAGACCACGGTGGACGAATCCGCCGGCGAGAATCAGTCCTACGTTGAAGATTGCCAGGTCTGCTGCAAGCCAAACCTGCTGCAGGTCGGGTTCGACCCCGCGGAAAATGAATTTGTGATTAGCGCTCAGTTGGAATAGTCTTCGCGAGGAGGAGCGCACTCATGGGAATGACTTACAGCGCGCCCGGACGTATGGTGGCGCACAACATGGTGACCACACAATTTGAGTTGGACGGATTCAAAGTGGTGCGAACCTTAGGTGTGGTGCGCGGAATCGTGGTGCGATCGCGGTCGATCTTCGGAACTATTGGTGCCGGACTTCAGACCATCCTTGGCGGCAACATCACATTGCTGACCAATCTTTGCGAGAAGACCCGCTCCGAGGCCTTCGATCTGATGCTGCAGCACGCCGCCGAACTGGGAGGAAACGCCGTGGTGGGCGCGCGTTACGACGCCACTGAGGTCATGCAGGGGGTCACGGAAGTGCTCGCCTATGGAACTGCCGTGTTCGTGGAACCATCGCGATAAGACTCAGGGCACAAGCAGCTTTGCCGCTGCTTTCTTGCGATATTCAAAGCTCTTCTGGAGAATGCGCGCAACTATATATTGCCCGGCCAAGCGGCCAAGAAATCCATAGCCAACTTCGTACTCGATCACGTCGCGCAGCGCGGTACCTTCGACCCCGTTTCGCGTTTCCCTGGCGACCAGATGGCTATGATGGAATCTTTTGAACGGCCCATTCTGCTGCTCATCAGCGAAATAGCGGTTCCACTCAAACTCCACGATCCGGGCAATCCATTTTGCGCGAAAGGGCAAGAAAGGCAGCAAGCGGAATGAGGTTGTGATCTCCGATCCGCGGCCGGCCAGGGAAGCAATTTCAGCGGAGTTGAATGGCATGTTCCCGGCCTCGGTGGGCGGAACAAGTTTCAAGTCCAGGAGTTTAGTTCCTGAGGAGGGAGGCATGATTCGGGGCAAGTTGCGGGGATTCGCAAAGAACAAGAACACGGTATCGACTCGGGCCGGTATCCACTGCTCGAACTGAGCCCGATGCGTCATCAACGATTGCTAAAATTGTACACTCGGGAATCACGAACATGGATCAACTCGTCGGAAGCTCGTATGCCCCTCTCGCGACCGTCCGCGGCGCCCAGCAGTTTCTCCGACGCTATCTTCCGGTCACGCGGCTGGTGGAGGCGGCTTCTCTGTCGGCGCTGATCGGCCGGAAAGTGCATCTCAAGCTCGAGACCGAGCAGCCCACCGGCTCCTTCAAGCCGAGGGGCGCCTTGTGGGCACTCTCGCGCAATCTGGAACGGCGAAGAGTCCGCGAAGTCGTAGCCTCGAGCACGGGAAACCATGGGGCGGCGGTTGCTCTTGCCGGCAAGGTCCTGGGAGTTCAAGCGACGATCTTCCTGCCGGAGAATCCGAATCCTGTGAAGCGGGCGAGGATCGCGGCCCTTGGAGCCAGAATTGTCGAGGAAGGGAGCCTCGATCTGGCCCAGGCATTTCAGAAGGCCCTGGCCTATGCGAAAAAGGATGGCGTTTACTTCCTCAATGACGCCACCGATCTTGATGTGCCCGTCGGCCCCGCAACCATTGCATGCGAAATTTTCGAGCAGCTTCCTGAGGTGGCTTGTATCTACGTTCCCATGGGCGACACGGCATTGATACGCGGCATCGCCTCAGCGGCGAAGCAGCTTTCCGCGCGAGTGCGAATCGTCGGAGTACAGGCCGAACGAGCTCCCTCGTACCGACTGTCGTGGGAGAAGGGCGAACCGGTCCCTACCGCATCGTGCGACACCATCGCGGATGGGCTGGCCACGCGCACGCCCGAGGCCGACAATGTTCGTGCCATCCGCGAGATGGTGGATGACATCCGGCTTGTAAGCGAGCAACAGATGCTGGACGCCATCCGGCACCTTCTGCTCGAGGAGCACATCGTTGCTGAGCCCGCCGGAGCCGCTGCCACTGCCGCACTGATCGCCGAGCCGCCCATCATTCCAGGTCCGGTCGTGGCTCTCGTGACTGGCGCCAACGTCACGCCTGCCGTTCTTCGCTCTGCGATTTGCGGTGTGGACGCCTAGAGCGCCGCAACGTTATATTTGCGCGCATGTCTTCTTCGAAGTTGCGAGTCCTTTGCATCGCCCTGCTGTTATGGTCCATCCCGCTGATCGCGGAATCCTATAAATACCCGCGCATTGGCTCAGGTGGTTCTCGTCATATTCAACTCGGGGCCAAGATCATCTGGTGAGCCGAACCACTTTCGGGACCGCCCCGGCGCTCAGGGCCGGGGCATTTTTCTGCCCATACACCTGACGCAATCTTTTTTCCACAAGAAAGTTGAACGCTCGACGCGAAAAGAAGGCAAAAGAATCAAGGGTCTAAACTCATCCTGTTGTGGTCACCTCATCAGTAAGCCACAAGTTATCGCGCTTTCCTGAGTGAGACGAAAGTAAGGGGTCAGACCTTGAACTTTGTCGTTGACAATAAACCATTTACGGGTAGGATGTGGACAAAAGTGGTAGAAAGTGGTCAAGGTAGTAGAGATCGTGGGCAGCGGTGACATGCAGAGAGGCGCCAGTGGAATTGATGGCTGACAGCCCCAAAAAAGCCCAAAACGACCCTGAATTGACCGAGTTTTTCGCCGCTTTTACCTCCCTCTTGCTGGTTTTCGTAGCGGTTTCGAGGTTCCGGGGCCCAGGGCAGGGCAGAACGCATGTTTCGCGGCAACCACCCAACCCGCGTCGACGACAAGGGACGCTTAAAAGTCCCCGCGGAATTCAAGCGTGTCATCGACGAGAAGTACGGCCAGCAATTCTACATCACCAGCCTGGATGGGAAGGTTGCACAAGTTTATCCCTTCGAGGAATGGGAGCGGATCGAGCAGAAACTGGCGGGGCTCTCCACCTTCAATCCTACGAAGAAGAAATTTCTGGACCGGGTGAACTACTACGGGCAGGTGGTCGAGATGGATGGGCAGGGGCGGCTTTTGATCCCGCAACTGCTGCGCGACTCGGCGCAAATCAAGGGCGAGGTAGCGGTCCTTGGCAACTTGACGTACTTGATCGTCCGGAACCTGGAAACGTTCCGTAAGGAAATTGAAGAGCAGTCGTTTACGTCTGAGGATGAGAAGACGCTCGACGAGTTGGGGATTTAGCGGGCAAGGGTGGACTCAACACCCCCGAGCGGGGTGGGCATGGCAGGGACGAAATGGAAGTGGGCCATGTTCCGGTTCTTTTAAAAGAAGCGATCGACTTTTTAGCCGTCCGGCGTGGCGGAACCTATATCGACGCGACGGTGGGCTTAGGCGGGCACAGTTTGGAAATCGCAAAACGCCTCGGCGCACCGGGTCATTTGATTGGCTTCGATAAAGATCCGGCAGCGCTTGGAAACGCGCAGGAGAGGCTCAAAGGAGTTGTTGGCCGTCCGACGACGGTGATTGGCCAAGAGGGAAGTTTGGCTGACTGGCCGAGCATCGAGCTGAGACACGGTTCATTTGCGGAGCTTGCAAAGGACCAGGCTCCAACGACTGTAGACGGCATTCTTGCGGATCTAGGAGTAAGCAGTCTGCAATTCGGAGATCCGGCGCGAGGCTTTAGTTTTCAGGCGGAAGGCCCACTTGACATGCGGATGAATCCGCAGTCAGAGCTTACCGCCGAACAAGTGGTAAACCACTTCGACGAGCGCGAGCTCGCCGACGTGATTTACGAATTCGGTGAGGAAAGGAGGTCGCGGAGAATCGCCAGAGCCATTGTCCGGTCGCGGCCGATACGATCTACCGCACATCTTGCGGAGGTATTATCAGCCGCGGCCCGGCCAATGAACCAGGCTGAAAGGCGAATTCATCCCGCGACGCTGACTTTTCAGGCTCTCCGAATCTTCGTAAACCGCGAACTGGACGACCTGCGTGCGCTGCTGAGCATAGCGCCGCAGTTGCTGAAGACGGGAGGTCGGCTGGTGGTGATCAGCTTCCACTCCCTGGAAGATCGCATCGTGAAAGACGCGATGCGCGAGGGAGCAAAGCAAGGCCGCTACAAGCTGCTCACCAGAAAACCGGTGACAGCGGGCGAAGAAGAAGTGGATCGCAACCCGCGGGCGCGCAGCGCCAAGTTGCGGGCCGCAGAAAAAGTTTAGCCTCGGAAAACCAGCTGAGGCGCCCGGCATGACGTACACGCCGTGCCGGGGATCGAATCTGGTGAAAAATGATGTGGACATTAGATCCACAGGTGGGGCGTACTCCTGAGGCTCTGTGGTAGGAGCTCACAGGATACGGAGAAAAAACCATGTTCAGCGGCAACTTGATCAACGAATTGATTGCAATGGTGGCGAAGGTAGAACAGACGACCCAGAGAAAGGCCGACCAAGCCGAACTCGAGCGCTGGTATTCCACCGTCACGAAGGACCTGGCGAAATACGAAACCAACCTACTCGGGGTGGCTTAAATGGCGGCAGCGGCAGCAATGGCACCAGCAAAGCGGCGTCAACCATGCTGGAACGGCACACCGGAAATCTATTTTGCCCGGCCCATCGACAATTCACGCGTGGTCAAAGTAGAGGATCCCCGTCGCGGGCGCGAGATGAAGCAGTTCGCGGTCGCGCTATGCTGCCTGTTTATCCTGGTCATGACCTATGCCTGGCAACATTACAAGGCCATCGAGTACGGGTACCAGATCGAACTGCTGAAGTCGCAACGCAACAGCATTGCCGAAATGAACCGCGTGTTGCGGTTGGAGGAAGCATCGCTGCGGTCCCCCGATCGCATCGATCGCCTGGCGCGCCAGTATGGGCTGCGTTCCCCGGATGCCGGCCAGGTGATCCGCATGGACGCGACCTCGGCTGACGCCAGCGGACCGGTCCTGGCGAGCGTGACGCCGGTCTCGGTGATCTCGTTGCGATAGACACTTACGATTGAGGCCCGCACCGGATGTCAGGCGGCTCGTGCGTACAGCTGAGCCGCCATGCTTGTCTCAGGGACGGCCATCGACAGGAGACGCTTCCGCGCTTCCAAAACCGGGTTCTGCAAATCGCGACATGCGTTGAGAACAGGATTAACCCAGTGTCATCCGGCACACCTCGCAACGATACCCGTACTCGACTCTATCTTCTCGCCGGAATTCTTCTGTTCTGGTCGTTGGTGATCTGTGCCCGCCTGGTCTACCTGCAGATCTTCCGGTACGGAGACTTCGAGCAGCGGGCCCATCATCAGCAGCAACGCACCACGGAAGTGGATGCGCCGCGCGGAATCATCTACGATCGCGCGGGCCGCGAGTTGGCGATGTCCATCGCTGTAGATTCCGTGTTCGCTGTGCCGAGCGACATTCCTGACCTTGCTGGAACGATTTCGCTGATCTCCCGCATCACCAAGTCTGATCCGCGCGAGATTCTTGCCAAGTGCAAAGCTGCGAAGACATTCTGCTGGGTGGTGAGGAAGGCTGATGCGGAAACCGCGCAGCGGATTCGCTCCCTCAACCTGCGCGGCATCTATTTCCAGAAAGAATCCAAACGCTTTTATCCCAAGAACGAAGTTGCGGCTCAGGTGCTTGGCTACGTGGGGATGGACGACGAGGGGCTGAGCGGGATCGAGCGCGAATACAACGATCAGCTAAGCGGGAAGCCTGGCCGCATGGTGATCTCGGTCGACGCTCGCCGAAAATGGTTCGGAAGCGTCGAAAAGCAGCCAATTCCCGGGGCCAATGTCGTTCTCACCATTGATCAGCAGATCCAGTACATTGCCGAGCATGAACTGGCCGCTGCCATGGAACAGACACGTGCGGAAGCCGGAACCGTGATCGTGCAGAATCCGCATACCGGTGAAGTCTTAGCGCTGGCGAATTACCCGACCTTCAATCCCAACCTGGCGCGCCAAATCAAGCCCAGCAGCTTGAAAAACCATGCCGTGAGCGATGTATATGAGCCCGGCTCAACGTTCAAGCTGGTCACGCTCTCCGCCGCTCTCGATGAAAAACTGACGCGCCCGGACGAGGTATTCGATTGCCAGATGGGATCGATCGTCATCAACGGCCGGCGCATTCATGATTGGCACCCGTTCGGCATGCTCTCGGTCGCCGACATCCTGGCACACTCAAGCGATGTCGGAGCCATCAAAGTGGCTTTGCGGCTCGGCGACGAGCGCCTCTACAAATACATTCGTGCTTACGGTTTTGGCCAGCAGACCGGCATTGAACTTCCGGGAGAAACCCGTGGCTTGGCCAAACCCCTGAGCCGCTGGTCGAAGGTCTCAATCGGCGCAATCTCGATGGGGCAAGAGATCGGCGTCTCGCCCCTGCAACTGGCGGCGATGGTCTCCACTATCGCCAATGACGGGGTGTGGCTACCGGGGCGAATCGTCGCTGCCACCACCCAGCCCCAAAGCGCCCCCCAGATGATCGCGTTTCACCCCGGCGAAGGCCGTCGAGTCATTTCCCCGCTCACGGCAGCGCAGATGAAGCAAATGATGGAAGGGGTCGTCCTGCACGGAACGGGCAAGAAAGCGATTCTGGAAGGCTACAGCTCGGCCGGTAAGACCGGCACTGCCCAGAAAGTGGATCCCGCCACGGGAACGTATTCGCGCACGAAGTATATTGCCTCGTTTGCCGGGTTCGCCCCGGTGAACAATCCCGCCATCACCATCGCGGTGATCCTGGACTCACCGATCGGGGGACACCACGGCGGGGAGGTCGGCGCGCCCGTCTTTCATCGCATCGCACAGCAGGTCCTTGAATACCTGCATACACCGCATGATGTGGAACTGCCGCCCAGCCGCCAGGTTTTGCTGGCGCAACAGAAAGTCAGAGATCAGGACCTCGAGGAAGGTTCTCCCGACCATTTGGGCGAGCCCTTGAATATCGCCGAAGCTGGCGGCGGGGACACATTGCTACCTCCATCTGATCCAGTAAAGCAGGCGCCGGAGGGGTCGGCCCTGGTGCAAGCTGCCATGCGCCAGCGCGACGTGAAACCTGCAGGCACTGTAGAGGAGAAGGGTGCACCTGAACCGCAAACGCCGCCCCCGTCCAGCGGGACGGTCGTGCTTGATGTCGAACAAGGCGGGATCGTGGTGCCTTCCTTTATCGGAAAGACCGTGCGGTCCGCCATCGAACTTGCGCAGGAGAGCGGCCTGGAACTCAATGCCTTGGGCAGCGGAGTCGGCCACGAGCAAACCCCTGTTCCCGGCGCTCACGTAGCCGCTGGGACTCGCATCATGGTCAAGTTCGAGCGTTGAACCCCTAAACGAAGATGCATGAGCCAACTCTCCCTTTCGGAATAGGGCCATGGTGCAATCCAGCAGCTCCGCTGCCCTATAATTCATCCCAATGACCTTCCAACAGCTCTTGCATGGGGCGGAAATCCTTGCCCTGAGCGGCAATCCGTCTGTTTCCGGATTGGAGTATGACTCTCGCCGAGTCAAGCCGGGAGACGCGTTCGTGGCCATGCACGGAGAGTCAAGCGACGGGAACAAGTTCATCGATCAGGCCATCGCTGCCGGGGCGGTCGCGATCGTAAGTGACGACGCGACCCAGACACCGCGGCCGGGAGTAGCCTGGGCCCAGGTGCCACATGGGCGGCGGGCTCTGGCCCGGCTGAGCGCAAACTTCTACAAGAAACCGGCGGAGAAACTCGCGATTAGCGGCGTCACTGGAACTAATGGCAAGAGCACCACGACGTTCCTCCTTGAATCGATTTTGAAGGCAGCTGGTCGTATAGACGCCTTAATAGGGACAATTGAGTATCACGTGGCGGGGAGGGTTTTGCCTGCGCCGCACACAACGCCGGAAGCGCTCGAACTGAACCGGATGTTGGCTGAAGCTTTGGGGAATGGGGCCACTGAGGCGGTGATGGAAGTCTCATCCCACGCCTTGGCGCAGCAGCGGGTCTATGGAGTCCCATTCGATGTAGCAGTGTTCACCAACTTGACGCGCGATCACCTCGATTATCACCACACCATGGACGAGTATTTCGCCTCCAAGCGGATCCTGTTTGAGGCGTGCGGTACCGAGCCGCCGCGGGTGGCGGCGCTCAATATGGACGACGAGTATGGGCGCGAACTGATGAAGATGAGCAAAAAACTCGGATCAACGGTTCTTACCTACGGACTGGCCACAGGTGATTACCATGCGCAGAAGCTCGAAATTGGGCCACGAGGCTCGCGCTTCGATCTAATGACTCCGGAAGGAGTGATTCCCCTGTTTACGTCCCTGATCGGGAAGGTGAACGTGTACAACGTGATTGCCGCATGCGCCGCGGCGCATGCGCGGAATTGTGATCGGGGTGCGATCGAAAGCGGAGTCGCAAACCTGGCCCGGGTTCCCGGACGCTTTGAGCGGGTGGAGTGCCAGCAGCCATTTACAGTTGTCGTGGATTACGCGCACACCGACGATGCGCTTCGCAACCTGACCGCCCTCGCCCGCGAATTTGTTCAGCAAGCGGGAACGCGAGGAAAAGTGATTACCGTCTTCGGATGCGGCGGCGATCGCGACCGGTCCAAGCGTCCCTTCATGGGCGAGGCCGCCGGCCGGGGCAGTGATTTCGTGGTTCTGACGTCGGACAACCCTCGCAGCGAAGATCGGCTGGCCATTATGAATGACGCGATGGTCGGGCTGCAGCGCTCCGGAGCCAAGTACAAGATGGAGCCAGACCGGCAAAAGGCAATCGCTCTGGCAGTCGGAGAGGCCAGACCAGGAGATATTGTGCTGATTGCCGGTAAAGGGCACGAAAAGGTGCAGATCACCCGCGAAGGCGCGGTCCCGTTCGATGACGTCGAAGTCGCACGCTCGGTTCTTCGCTCTGCCGGATACAATTGTGAAGCTGCGCAGGCAGGAAGTGGACGATGAAACTTGCCCTCTGCCGGATCGCAGGCTTTGTATCGGGTTCGGGCAAGTTCGATCCAGACGCTATCGCCACCGGGTATTCCATTGATTCGCGCAGCCTGCGACCCGGCGAGCTTTTCTTCGCGGTCAAAGGCGAAAAGCTGGATGGACATGACTTTGTCCTCCAGGCACTGCAGCGTGGAGCAGTCGCCGCGGTCATCCGCAGGGACCAATCCAACCGCTTTCCAGACTTATCAAAGCTGATCCTGGTTGACGACACGCTGGTTGCGCTGCAAACGCTGGCCAGCGCAGTCCGCCGCCTCTGGGGCAAGACCCTGGTCGGTGTTACCGGATCAGCCGGAAAGACGACGACCAAAGAGGCGATTGCGCATGTGCTCTCGAGCCGTTTCCGGGTGCTCAAATCCGAGGGCAATTTCAACAACCATTTCGGATTACCGCTGATGCTGCTCAAACTCGAGACGGGTCACGACATTGCCGTAATCGAGATGGGCATGTCGCATGCAGGGGAGATCGCAGCCTTGGCCAAACTGGCGCAACCTGAAATCGGAGTCGTCACCAACGTGGGCCCGGTGCACCTGGAGTTCTTCAATTCGGTAGCCGACATCGCACGCGCCAAATATGAACTCGTGGAATCTCTGCCCGGCAACGGTAGTGCAATCCTGAACGCGGATGACGAGTTCGTTTCACAGTTTGGACGCGACTTTCGCGGGAAGGTTGTGATGTATGGTCTGAAGGCGTCCGCGGATGTTCGCGTCGAAAACATCCAGCCACGCAGTCCGGTAGGGTCCAATTTCGAGGTGGTGGTAGGCAGTTGCCGCGAAGCGGCGAGTCTGCCGCTCGTGGGCAGGCACAATGTACATAATGCCCTCGCGGCGGTTGCGGCCGGCATCGAACGGGGTTTGACTCCCTCCGAGTGCGTTGCTGCGCTGGCGACCCTGGACCCAGCCGACAAAAGAGGACAGGTTCTCCAACTGGGCAACATTACAGTGGTCAACGATTGCTACAATTCCAATCCGAAAGCGCTAGATGCGATGGTGGACGCCCTGGCGGCTATGCCGGCCAAGCGCAGGATCGTCGTCGCCGGTGAAATGTTGGAATTAGGGGAGGCAGGGACGCAGTTGCATCGCCAAAGCGGGGAGCACATCGCAGAAAAGAACGTCAGTTTGCTGCTGGGAGTTCGTGGTCTGGCTCAGCACATGGTGAATGCGGCGCGCGGCCGCGGCCTTTCGGCGGAATTTGTGAACACTCCTGAAGAAGCGGGAGAGTGGCTAGCGCGAGAGGCGCGCGACGGGGACGTTGTGCTGCTGAAGGCCTCTCGCGGGGTGAAGCTGGAAAAGGCTCTGGAAGTCTGGAAGCAGAAGTCGTCGTTGTCTGCGCGTCGTTGAGGGCGGGAACTTGAGACCCGAGTATTAATCCACGGAGGCGGATTGCTTTATTGGCTGCTGTACCTGAAGCTGTTTCACTATTTTCCGCCGTTCCGGATTTTCCGTTATCTGACGTTTCGCACGGCCTTCGCCAGTCTGACCGCATTGTTCACTGGCCTCATCGTTGGTCCGCTGGTGATCGGACGACTGCGCGAGTTCCAGATTGGCCAGTACATCCGCGAAGAAGGGCCGCAAGCGCACCAGAAAAAGGCCGGTACACCCACCATGGGTGGACTGCTGATTGCGATCTCCATCGTAGTCCCCACCTTGCTTTGGGCGGACCTCTCAAACCGGTTCGTTTGGATCGCGATCCTTTCTACTTGTGCCTTCGCGGCGATCGGGTTTACCGACGATTACATCAAGGTCGTCCATCGCCGCAACCTTGGACTGACCGCGAGGGCCAAACTTGGGCTGCAGATCGGCACCAGCATTCTGATTGCGGTCGTGCTGATTGCGATGCAAACGGTGGGCATGTACTCCACGAAGCTGATGGTGCCATTCTTCAAGCAGTTTCGGCCGGACCTGGTGATCGAGAAGGTCGCGGCCAATCCGCACTGGTGGCCTCTCGCCTTTCTGCCGTTTATCGCCTTTGTGGTGCTGGTCATCGTGGGTGCGAGCAACGCCGTCAACCTCACCGATGGACTTGACGGCCTGGCCATCGGATGCACTGTGATTGCGGCTGGAGCTCTGGCGGTGCTTACTTACGTCAGTGGACATGCCACCTTTGCCGCCTATCTGGAATTACAGCGCATGCCCCAGGTCGGCGAGCTGACGATTTTCTGCGGCGCCATGGTGGGGGCGGCCATCGGCTTCCTCTGGTACAACGCCCATCCTGCCGAGGTTTTTATGGGCGACGTAGGATCGCTCGCCCTGGGCGGGGCCATCGGCACCGTGGCGGTCATGATTAAGCAAGAGCTTCTGCTGCCTTTCATTGGCGGAGTCTTCGTAATCGAGGCGCTATCAGTCATAATCCAGGTCGGCTCGTACAAGCTTCGAAAGAAACGTGTATTCAAGATGGCGCCCCTGCATCATCACTTTGAATTGCTGGGCTGGTCAGAGTCGAAGGTGATTGTGCGCTTCTGGATTGCCAGCCTCATCTTCGCGCTGTTTGCGCTGACTACGCTGAAGCTCAGGTAGGAATCGTCTCTGTGGATCTGAATAACAAACGCGTGCTGGTCGTCGGGCTGGGCAAATCGGGCATAGCCTCCGCACTCTTCTTAAAGGCGCGAGGCGCCCTGGTCACGGTTTCTGATACCAAAAGTCCGGATGAATTGCGCGATGAAATTCCCCAGCTTCTGGATCAGGGAATTGTCGTCGAGACCGGCGGGCATGGCGAGCGAACATTTCGCGGGCAAGACCTGATCGTGGTAAGCCCGGGCGTCCCGGTGGATGCCGCGCCGCTGGTTCAAGCGCGGGCCCTTGGCGAGTCGGTGATTGGCGAGATCGAACTTGCCGCGCAATTCTTGCGAGGAACGATTGTCGCTATCACAGGCTCCAATGGGAAGACCACAACCACAACCCTGGCCGGTGAAATCATTGCGGCAGGTGGGTTCCCAACTTTAGTGGGCGGGAACATCGGCACGCCGGCAATCTCCTTGGCCGACCGCACTACTCCGGAAACTTTTACGGTGCTCGAAGTTTCGAGTTTCCAACTGGAAACCATTCAGACCTTCCGTGCGAAAATTGCGGTGATCCTGAACATTACTCCCGATCACCTGGATCGCCACCGGACGTTCGCCGCCTATGCCGATGCCAAAGCTCGCATTTTCGAAAACCAGAAAGGCGAAGACTACGCCGTTCTCAACGCGGATGATCCTGCGTGCATCGCCCTGGAATCCCGAGTTAAAGCCCCTCTGTACTGGTTCAGCCGCCAAAAAGAAGTCCGGCAAGGTGCCTTCGTCCAGGAAGGACGCATTCTGTTCCGCGATGCGAGCAGCCAGAGCGAAATCATGCCGGTCTCGGAGATTCCCCTGAAGGGATCGCATAACGTCGAGAATGTTCTTGCGGGAGTCTGCATCGGGGTGTTAGCGGGCTGTCCAACTCAGCGAATTCGAGACACCATTCGGGCCTTTAAAGCTGTCGAACACCGCCTGGAATATGTGGCAACAGTAAAGGGAGTGGAGTACTACAACGATTCCAAGGCCACGAATGTGGATGCGACAATCAAGGCGCTGGAATCGTTCCCCGGCAACCTGCACCTGATTCTCGGAGGTAAAGACAAAGGCAGCGATTACACCGTGTTGAACGACTTGCTTCGCTCGAGAGTCAAACGTGTTTACACGATCGGAGCGGCGGCGTCAAAAATCGAGTCGCAGATCAAGGGCGCAGCCGAAATAGTTCAGGCTGAGACTTTGGAGAATGCGATCAAAAGCGCATCCTCCGCGGCAGTTCCCGGCGATATTGTTTTATTGGCCCCCGCTTGCGCCAGCTTTGATCAGTTCAAGAGCTACGAACATCGCGGGCGCGTCTTCAAGGAACTTGTCGGAAGACTGCAAGACGGCAGGCATTGAGGTTGCCGCCTTCGCACCCGAACCTAAGTAGTAAATTCTGCCCGGAAATTCACAGCGAATATCCCTGCTCGTTCATGCCGGCCCGTGATGGAATGAACCTTCGATGGCCAAGCGCGTCAGCGTCGATCGTTGGTTATTTACCGTTACTCTGCTCCTGATGTTTGTCGGCCTGGTCATGGTCTTCAGCGCTTCTGCGGTGATGGCGAGGGAGCGCTACGGCTCAGGTTACACGTTCCTGTTCCGCCAGCTTGCCTGGGCCGTGGGCGGCATCGTGGTGATGGTGATCGCGATGAAGTTGGATTACAAGCGATATAAACACCCGGCCGTCGTCTTTTCCCTGCTCGGCCTGACCACGCTGATGCTGATCTCGGTTTTCTTTCTCGACCGTGCACATCATACCCATCGCTGGATGCACTGGGGCATCTTCTCCTTCCAGCCATCGGAGATGGCAAAGCCGGCGCTGATCCTGTTCCTCGCCTACTTTCTTGAGAACCGTACGCAATTCATGCATGACTGGCGCAATACGCTGGTTCCGGCAATCATCCCGACTTGCGTCTTTCTGGCGTTGATTGTCTTCCAACCCGACCTCGGGACCGCCATCGCCTGCGCCGCAATCACCGGTTGCATTCTGTTTGTGGCGGGCCTCGACCTGCGGTATCTCGCCTATGCCTTCGCGGCCTCTCTTCTCCCGCTTTATTTTCTGATTTTCCACGTCGCTTACCGGCGGGATCGGATCCTGGCTTTCCTTGATCCTTATTCCGACCCTCAGGGACGCGGGTTCCACATTATTCAATCGCTGATCGCAGTCAGTACCGGCGGCATCACCGGCCTGGGGCTGATGGAAGGGAAGCAGAAACTGTTTTACTTGCCGGAGCCGCACACGGACTTCATCTTTGCGGTTACAGCGGAAGAGTTGGGCCTGCTGGGCTCGCTGATCGTAGTGACGCTGTTTGCGATCTTCTTGTGGCGAGGCACCCGCACAGCCCTGCGCACGAATGATATGTTCGGGCGCTTTCTCGCGGTGGGCATCACCAGTATGGTGGTCGTGCAGGCCTTCATCAATATCAGCGTGGTGCTGGGGTTGATGCCGACCAAGGGCATACCACTCCCATTCGTTTCCTACGGTGGATCGTCCTTGTTTATCACGCTGGCGTGTGTCGGAGTGTTGCTGAATGTCACCAAGCAGGCGGAGTGATCAGTTGACGGTGTATCGAACACACCCGTTTCGACTTTTCCTCCTCGCTTCACCTGCACAAACAGCCTGTAATCACCAGACTCCGGGAATCCATGGGGAAACCAGACCTGCGCAGGCATCGCCGTGGAGTGGGACATGGTTCAAGTCGTGCCCAGGTCTTTCTACGCGACATCAGGCGCAGCCATGGGCACAGAGCCTGCCGGATGGACATCTGCGAATACCTGCCCATCCGCGCGAACGAAGACGGCATGTCCCATCATCCCCATGTAAGGCTCGAGGTCGTTTACCGGCTTACCGTCTTTATCAACGACTCGGAATGTGAACCACGCTGGCCTACCGGCATTTTGCGTTGACGAGTCGCGCTCCCAGGTCATGCTGCTGCCGTCCGGCAACGCAGACGTGCCACTTGACTGGGAAACTACGCTGTCAGTTCGATTTGAACGCCCGGACGCTGTAGTTGGCTGTGAACTGCTCGTTTCGAGTCAGACTGATTTTTTCCAGAGCAATACCGGCAACGTTGATGAGAGGACACGTGATTCGCTTATGAATGGATCGCAGAATTTCAAAATGCGCGAACCTGTTGAGCGCCAAATTTAACGTACGCAACAGGCCGCCTGCGCTATAGACCTCCGGCACGATTTCGACCTGCGAGAAGGGTGAAAAGAGTGATCTCACTCCGGATCGTGTGAATCTCCATTTTTCCGGTTCGTCGAAGGTGGGAGCGAACGCTGCGACGCTTGCCAGCATGATGCCCCGCGGCTTCAATAAGCCATGAAGGCGGCGCACTGCCAAACCGGGATCACTTAGATATTCCATCACTTGCGTTGTAATCACTACGTCGAAACTCTCGGGCGCAAAGGGCAAATTCTCTCCGTTCGCGACCACGCTCACCATCTCGGTCCTGACTAAATCCACAGCGACGTACTGGCCGACCCTTCGGTCGAATAAAGGACGATACGGCTGATATCGTCCGCCTACATCCAGGATCTTCAAATCGTTCCCGTTCAAGTCATGGATCCACTTGGTGAAAATCAGCCGTCGGGCGCGCAATACCAGGTAATTCGGGTCACACAACGATGGATACAGCCGCTCATGCGCGATCTGCGCCAGAGATTTCATGGTAAGGGAAGCGGCAGTATAACAAGCTGCCTACGCGGTCTGGGTTATATTCACTGCATGCGTGCCATTCTGGCGGGAGGCGGGACCGGTGGACACGTTATTCCCGCGCTTGCGATCGCCCAGGAACTACGAACGCAATACGGCGCGGAGATTGAGTTCATAGGCACTGCGCGGGGCATCGAAAATCGACTGGTCCCTGCCGCTGGGTTCCCGCTCAGTTTGGTGGAGGTTGGGGCGCTAAAAAACGTCAGCTTTACTACGCGTCTCAAAACGAGTTTTGACCTGCCTCGTGCGATATGGGCGGCGCGCGGTATTCTGGCGCGCTTTCGCCCGGATGTGGTGATCGGTGTCGGTGGCTATGCTTCGGGTCCGGCCATGTTGGCGGCCATTATGCAGCGAATCCCGACGCTCGCCTTCGAACCGAATGTGGTCCCGGGCTTTGCCAATCGTCTTGTCGCGCGAATGGTGTCGGGTGCTGCGGTCCATTTTGCCGAAACCAAACAGTATTTCCGAAATTGCAAAGTCACTGGAGTCCCGGTTCGCGACGCATTCTTCCAGATTCATGATGATCTTCACGATGCTCCGACCCTGCTGGTTTTCGGAGGCAGCCAGGGGGCGCGCGCCATTAATCAGGTCGTGATGGCGGCCATGTCCGCGCTGCGCGAGAGAATTCCGTCGCTACGCATTGTTCATCAGACCGGCGAGCGTGACTATAATGACGCGGCAGCGCGGTACGAGAAGATGGGCGGTCCAGTTGAAGTATCCAAGTTCATAGACGATATGCCGCGATTTTTTTCAGAGGCCGATCTACTGTTGTGCCGTTCCGGCGCCAGCACCGTGGCCGAGATTACCGCCGCAGGCAAGCCCGCCATCTTTGTCCCCTTTCCGCGAGCCGCCGATGATCATCAAAAACGAAACGCGGAGATCCTGGTTCACGCGGGCGCGGCCCTCATGATTGAAGAATCAAAGTTATCCCCGGAAGCGCTGGTTGAGGCGGTGACCGCGCTGTTTTCAGATCCGGTGAAAGTGGCGGAGATGGGCCGCCGCGCTCGTCAGCTATCTCATCCCAATGCGGCCCGTGACATTGCAGCCATGGCAGCGCGCCTGGCGAGGGTTGAGACGAACCGCTGATTGTCGTAAGGTCAAGAATCCGATTTTATGTTCGCAAAAATCCAGAGAATTCATTTTGTGGGGATTGGCGGTATCGGCATGAGTGGGATCGCCGAGGTTCTGCTCAATCTCGGCTACAAGGTCTCTGGCTCTGACCTGAAAACTTCGGCCGTGACCGAGCGCCTTGCGTCGCTCGGCGCTGTCATTTTTGAGGGGCACCGTTCTGCAAATGTGGCCGGGGCCGAAGTCGTAGTGGTCAGTTCTGCGGTGAAGGACGACAACCCCGAAATTGCCGAGGCCCGCGACCAGCACATCCCGGTTATACAGCGGGCGGAGATGCTGTCCGAATTGATGCGGCTGAAATATGGAATCGCCATTGCCGGCATGCATGGGAAGACGACCACAACATCCATGGTCGCGGCGGTACTGGCTGCGGGCGGTCTCGATCCCACCATCATCGTGGGAGGACGGGTGGATGCCATGGGTTCCAACGCTCGCCTTGGCAAATCACAATACCTGGTCGCCGAGGCTGACGAGAGTGACCGCTCATTCTTGCGTCTGTCCCCAATCCTTGCCGTGGTGACCAACATTGACCGCGAGCACATGGATTGTTACCGCAACATGCGCGACGTGAAGCAGGCCTTCCTCGATTTCATGGACCGGGTGCCCTTCTACGGCATGGTGGTTGTTTGTAACGACGATCCGCCACTCCGTCGCCTGTTCCCCCAAATTCGGCGCCGGACTTTGACTTACGGCACGCGAAAAGGATCAGACTTCCGTATTAAGACGCTCGATAATGTGGGAACTGCAGGCGAGAAGCCCTGCCTCAGCCGATTTCACGTGATCTATCGCGGCGACGACTTAGGGGAGTTCCGGCTCCAAGTGCCGGGAGCACACAATATTCTGAATGCCACTGCTGCCATCGCGGTGGGCATTGGTCTGGATCTTAAGGCGGAGCAGATTGCTCAAGCCCTGGGCAATTTTCAAGGGGTGGACCGCCGGTTCCAGCTGCGAGGCAAGATGGGGGGAGTGAGCGTGATCGACGACTATGGACACCACCCCACGGAGATCAAGGCGACACTGGCAGCCGCCAGGCAATGTGGCTTTTCCAGGATTCACGTGATCTTCCAACCTCACCGCTATACGCGCACTCGCGATCTCCTGGACCAATTCGCCAACGCATTTCAGAATGCGGACACCCTGGCGGTACTCGACATCTATGCCGCGAGCGAGCTACCGATTGAGGGCATCAGCGCAGCGACTCTGGCAGCTCGAATCACCGAAGTAGGAGGTAAGGACGCCCGCTACATGGCATCGTTCTCCGAAGCGGCGAAAGAGGTCTGTCGCATTGCACAGCCCGGCGACATGATTCTGACTCTGGGCGCGGGAAGCATCTCCCAGCTTGGGCCCATCATCCTGGAACACCTTCAAAACAAAGAAGAAAAATCGCGACAGCCCTCAACTGTTTGACACCAGTTTCCGTAACCCTCTGCCCACTTACTCGGTACAGAACTTCCAGGTGACGATTCAAAATCTGGTCCGTCTAAGCCTGAAACGAGCAGGAGCGTGAGATATGGCAAGTGAAAAGGCTGTTTACTGGATTGCAATCTGCGTGATGGCGGCGGGTCTGGGGAACTCCTGGGTGAACCATCATCGGGATTTCGCCCGCGCTGTCGGACAGCGTGTCATGATCGCGGCGGATCTGGTTTCGGGCCGCGCGCAGGGGCAATTGGACCGCGCCGACGCCCTGTTCGCTCGTACGCAAGCCGGTTTCGACCGCGGCCAGGCCACGGTGGACCGCGTGCAGGCCAGTGTGGACTGCCTTCAGGCCCGGATGGCCCGCCGTCAGGCGGCGCTGGCCCGTGCCCAAGCGGTGCGAACTCGTATGGCAGTAGCTGAGAGCATGCGAAAGGTCATGGTGACCGTTCCTGACATCGCTACCAAGACCGTTGTCATCGGCGACTGGAACGATGGTTCAGTCCAGTAACTTCATTCCGATTTCTCGACGAGCAACTTAGTTTCTAAGTTGCTCGTTTTGTTTTGGGCTAGTGATGCCGATTCGGCAACATTCCTGTGCAAAAGCCTGAAAATTTTATCTGTCTCATTTGGAGAAAAGCAGTTATAGTGAATTCGCTCAGACGATTCACTGGCGACAACTGACCTGATTTGATGGCGCGGAGAACCGCTTCCAGCTTACAGGAGGAGTTGTATCCACCACCGGATGAACCGGTGCGCGAAAGTCTTGAGGACACGCGCGCTCTGGATCTGGAAGTGGAGCAGGAATCGCCTTTCCTGCGAGGACAAAAGCGTGTCTCTGTCCGCCGCGGATCCATCCCGAAAAAGACTGCTACCCGGCTGATCTGGATCAGCGCAGCGGGTGTTCTGTTGTTCTTCGCAGTGGTTGCCTCCGCCGCGATGTATCGCTACGGCGAGCACTCCTGGCGTTTCCGAGTCGAATCCAGCGATGACATTGAAACTCAAGGCTTGGAGAACGTGACCCGCTCCCAGGTTCTCGAAGTCATGGGCGGCGACATCGGGCGGAACATCTTCTTCGTTCCCCTGGCGCAGCGGCAGTCCCAACTCGAACAGATTCCCTGGGTCGAAGCGGCCAGCGTCATGCGTTTTGTGCCCAACCGGCTGCGCGTGACTATTCACGAGCGCACCCCGGTGGCTTTCGCCCGCGTAGGATCGCGCATTCTCCTGATTGACGCCAAAGGCACGCTGATGGAACTGCCAACCGGGGGCAAGAAGAAGTATTCATTCCCGGTCATTCTCGGCACCAACCCGGGTGAGCCCGTATCCACGCGTGCTGCCCGGATGCGGATTTACAGCGAAGTTGTAAACCAGCTCGATGCCGAGGGCGCGCACTATGCCCAGGAACTCAGTGAAGTTGATCTCTCCGATCCCGATGACGTGAAGATTGTTCCCAATGATCCGGAAGGCGACGTCCTTGTCCACCTGGGTTCGGCCAATTACCTGGAGCGCTACAAGCTCTATATGTCGCACCTGAAAGAGTGGCGCCGGCAGTTCACCAAACTGCAATCGGTGGACTTGCGCTACGAGCGGCAGATTGTGGTGAATCCCGACCTGCACGGAGACACAAAACCGTTGGCCTTACCGGTGTCCGCAATGAAAGCCGCGATGAAGGCAGGTGTGAAGCCGGCAGTGCTGATCACAACAAATCGGACGGGTAGTTCACAGGCAGCACCGGCGAAGCCGGTCGCAACTCGATCAACGAATGCAGTCGGGCCCGCAGTCAGCAAGAAGCCGGTCAAAACGGTTCATCAAAAAGCCGCAAAGAAAGGGAAGGCGAAAACCAGGGCGCTTGCCAAAGGTAAGGCTGCTACTTCGACTAAAACCGCGGTCGGCAACGCTGCAAAGGCTGCAGCTAAGCCGGTGAATATAGCCAGGACTGCGAAGCCGAGCCCGTCAATTCCAAAGGACAAAGAACAGGATCATCCCTAGCACATGGCGAACCAGTACGAGCATCTGCTGACGGCGATCGATGTGGGTAGCGCAAAGACCTGCGCGCTTGTCGCCGAAATCACCGACAACGGGCTGCGTTATCGAGGCCATGGAATTTCGGAGTCGCGCGGCACGCGCAAGGGCGTTATCGTCGACCTCGAAAAAGCGGTCGGCTCCATCCAGAAGGCCGTCGAGCAAGCCGAGGACGCGCTGGGCGCACCCATCGAGCGTGCGCTGGTCGGAGTCTCCGGGGCCCACGTCAAAGGCCTGAATAGCCATGGGGGAATCACGTTTGGGAGCCGGGCCCGAGAGATTTCGCGCGAAGAAATCCGTGCTGCCGTGGATAAAGCACGCGCCATTTCGCTTCCATCCGATCGCGAGATTCTGCACCTGCTGCCGCAGGAGTTCATCCTGGACGACCAGGCAGGCGTACACGACCCTCTCGGGATGATGGCGCTTCGCCTCGAAGTCCGAGTGCACATCGTGACCGCGGCGGCCAGCGCGACCCAGAACGTTGTCACCGCCGTGAACAAAGCCGGCGTCCACGTGGATGCAACTGTTTTCGAACCGTTGGCCTGTGCCGATTCGGTGCTTCGGGCGGAGGAACGAGAATTGGGCGTATGCCTCATCGATCTCGGAGCAGGTTCCACCAACATTATCGTGTTCCAGGATGGAGCGGTGGCGCATACCGCCGTAATTCCGATCGGGGGCGACCACTTCACCAGCGACCTCTCGGTGGGTCTGTGCACTCCCGTCGCCGAGGCCGAAAAGATCAAGAAACTGTACGGACACGCCATCGCCACTCTCATTCCCGAAGGCAACGAGGTCGAGGTTCCATCGGTCGGAGATCGTCCTTCGCGGCTGTTGTCGCAACGCATGATGGGGGAAATCCTGGAACCCCGAGCCCGCGAGCTTTTCGAAATGTTGCGTGACAACCTGCGCCACGCCGGCATGCTCGAGCTTTGCGTCACCGGAATGGTATTCAGCGGAGGTGCTTCGCGTTTGCCGGGCATTCTGGACATTGCGGACTCGGTACTTCGCAAGCCCGTGCGCCTCTCCTGGCCCGCGCCGCTCGCAAAAATGCCCGCCGCCCTGGCCGAGCCGGAATTCGCGACCGTTCTCGGCATGGTGTTCTACGGACATCGCGCGCGCATTGCACGCGGCATTCAGGACGAGCGCTGGAGTTCGCGGCTGAAATCCATGTTTGTGGGGAAGGGAGCCTGAGGATCGGCTCTCGAATGAGAAAGACTTTGCAGGACGAAAATTCAATCAGGCGGCATACATGAAAAAAGAAGAGAGCGACATTCGCATCAGCTTCAACGACGAATTCCGCAACGATGCCAAGATCAAGGTGATTGGCGTGGGTGGCGGCGGCGGCAACGCGGTGAATCGCATGATCGAGGCCGGCATGGAAGGCATCGAGTTCATCGTGGCCAACACGGATCTGCAGGCTTTGCGGATGTCGCGCGCGCCGGTGAAGATTCAACTGGGAGTAAAGCTCACCAACGGTCTGGGCGCGGGCGCTAACCCGGAAGTTGGCCGCAAAGCGGCCCTGGAGGATTCCGACAAGATCATCGAGGCGCTGGAAGGCGCCGACATGGTGTTCGTCACTACCGGACTTGGCGGCGGTACCGGCACCGGGTCCGCCCCCATCATCGCCTCTCTCGCCAGCGAGATGGGCGCCCTCACGGTGGCGGTCGTTACCAAGCCGTTCGCTTTCGAAGGCAAGCGCCGCATGTCGCAGGCCGAGCGTGGAATTGCCGAGCTGATGGACTCCGTTGATACCACGATCGTCATCCCCAATGAAAAGCTTCTGGCGGTGGCGCAGGACGCCGGCTTCTTCGAGTCCTTCCGAGTGGCCGACGACATTCTTCGCCAGGGCGTGCAGGGCATTTCCGACATCATCACCATTCCCGGCATCATCAATCGCGACTTTGCCGACGTGAAAGCGATTATGGCCGGGATGGGATACGCCGTGATGGGTACGGCCACGGCTGCAGGCGCCCGCCGCGCTACCGAAGCCGCGCAGAAGGCGATTGCTTCTCCGCTGCTCGAGGCCGGGGCTATCGACGGCGCTCGCGGCATCCTCATCAACATCACTGGTTCCACCTCGCTCAAACTCGCCGAAGTGCAGGAAGCCTGCAGCATCATCCAGAACGCGGCCCACGAAGATGCCAACATTATTTTCGGCGCTGTCCTGGACGAGAAGATGAAAGACACGGTGAAGATCACCGTCATCGCGACCGGGTTCAAGGATTCAGACCGGCGGCATCGTCATGCCCAGTCCCAGGTTGGCTACTCGGTAGACCGCGACTTCGAAGATGACTTCAGAACTCCACAGCCGGAGCCTGAAATCGAATCCGAGCCGGCCCCCCCGGCCATGATCATGGAATCCGCGGCCCCTGCGTCCGGACTTGCGGTTGCGCAGTCCGGCACAGTCGAAGCCATGCGCAACGCCATGATTGCAAACTTCGAGCAGGCCGATTTGGATGTACCGGCCTTTCTTCGCAAGCGGTCCGAGCCTATGTAGTCGGTCAGACTCCCCTTCCACTCTGCCGGGACCTCCATGGTCCCGGCTTTGTTTTTCGCCAGAAAATTCTTGTATTGGAATCCCATATGTTGATATATTGGCAACCCACAGGAGATCACGGATGAAAAAGTTTCTTTGGCTCGGGCTGTCAACTCTGTGTTGTTTCGTCTTCCTGGCCGCGGATCCAGGCCCGCAAAAGCCCCAGTACACCTCCAAGAACGAGCTGTTACGTCCCCAGGATTATCGTGACTGGGTCTTCCTCTCCTCTGGGCTGGGAATGAGCTACAGCCCGACGGCTGGCGGTCACGAAATGTTCACGAACGTCTTTGTGCCGCGCTGGGCTTATGACGAGTTTCTAAAGTCAGGCAAATGGCCGGAAGGTTCCATGTTCGTCGTCGAAGAGCGTGGCTCTCAACAGAAGGGCTCGATCAACAAGGTCGGGCATTTCCAGACCGATTTCATGGGAATGGGTGTCGAAGTCAAGGATTCCGCCCATTTTCCTGATAAGTGGGCTTACTTTAATTTCGACGAAAACACCAAGTCGGCGAGTGCGAATCCAAAAGAGGGATGCTTCCAGTGCCACGATCAGCACGCCGCTGTCGAACACAGTTTCGTGCAGTTTTATCCAACCCTGAAACCCGTGGCTAAGAAGTTCGGCACCTATAACCAGGAGCGAGAGAAGGTGGACTAAGGCAACCCGTGATTGTCACCGCACTAAGCAAGGAATCTGCTCCCCATGGTCGTGGCAAGAGACCAGATCGCCTGCCCCTCAGAACGAGAAGAGAAGATTTGAACGGCAGGCCTTCAACTCCGCGCCTTTGAGGCACGATTCGCGATTCTCACGAAGCCCTTGGCACGGGCATTGTTCTCCAGGGTTTCCAATCGGGATCGCCCGGCCGTCGCACTGCCAGTGTTGATTTCGAGTGCTCCCAGGTGGAGCTGGGCTTCCCAGCTTTCTTGGACGAAACCGATCTTCTCCGCTTCCGACAGAGCTTGTTTCAACAATGGAGCCGACTTGGCGATGCCCGCGGCCCCGATCTTGACTTCGAGTGCGACTCCCCGATGTTGGGTCTTGGCTGAGAGCGCCAGGCTTTTGGCAGCTTCGGCTCGGGCATCGGCGGCCTTGCCCTGAGCCGCCAGCGCTTGAGCTAACCAAATACGCGCAATGGCTTCCTGATCCCTTACTTTGCCTGCCTGCAGGTCTGACAGCGCCGAACGGAGTCTAGACTCGGCCGCAGCCGGTTGGTCCTCTTCGATGTCAACTCTCGCCAGGTCGATCTGGCTGTCCGACACCGAATCCTTTTCCCCCAGTTCCTTGCGCAACGATAGCGCTTCTTCGAACTGTTTTCGTGCGCCGGGTAGATCGCCGTGCTCCCACAGCACACGGCCCAGGCCGGACAGCGCAATGGCCGCCTCATGTTTCTCCCCGCCTTCCCGGCTCGCCGCGAGGGCTTGGATATAGCTCTTCTTGGCTCCCTCCAGGTCGCCGGAGATGAGCAGCACGTCTCCCAAGCCGACCATTGGGTATGCGGCTTTCATTTTCTCGCTGTTCTTTTGGAACAAGGAAAGCGACTCTGCGTATGCCGCCTGGGCGCCAGCGAGATCGCCCAAGTGCAATTTCATCTCCCCGAGATTGGTCAGAGCAGTTGCCGCAGCGGTTTCTGACCCCACTTCGCGGCCGATAGCCAGGGATTCTTCGAACTTATCGCGGCTGCCCCTGAGATCGCCTTCGCTGACCAGCTGTGCGGCAATGTTGTTCAGAGTCGCCGCGATATTGACCTTGTCGCCGGTTTCGCGATAGATCGCGAGCGCCTGCTCTGACAGCTTCTTTGCCGTTGCGCCGTCCCCCTGGTCTCCCACCACGCTGGCGCGATTGTCCAGCGCTCCCGCAAGTCCGCTGAGATTTCCAATCTCCTGATCGATTTGCGCCGTTTGCTGGTAGGTCTCCTTGGCCTTCTCCAGATCTCCCAGGTCGTACAAAGCGTTTCCGATATTGTTCAGAGCCTGCGCCACACCGAAGCGGTCCCCTGCCGACGCCGAGATTTGCTGCGCGGTCTGGCAAAACGGAATCGCTGCCTTAGGGTCGCCCAGGTTGCGCAGCGCGGTACACTCCGCCATACGGGCGCGGGCAACCAGGAATTTCGCCCCTTGCTTTTCGCCTTGCTCGACGACCCGCGCGGCCAGGGCTTTCTCCCGGTTGAAATCGGAGAGCACATGTGCCGCGCGTGCTTCGGTCAGATCCAGCCGCAGGTCGTCCCGCTGGGGAGCCGGAAGCTGCCGCAACTTGGCGACTGTCGCCAGCGCGTCATTTGCTTTGCCGCCTGAGATCTGCGCTCCCGCTAGCTTCAGGCCGAAATCCGGATTGTCCGGCGCAGCCTCGAACAGCTTCTGATAGGTTGCGATCGCCTGTGTCCATTGGCTGGACGCCTCGTAGTACTGGCCTTCCACTTCGAAGCGCTCTTCGCGGGGCATTTTTCCTGAAAGGTCAAAGGCTTGTTTTGCGGTTTCAGTCGCTTTGGCGTCGTACCCGAGCGCACTCCATGCGGCTGCCAAGGCAACTCGCGAGGGAACGTGTTGTGGGTCCGCAGCGATCGCCTTGAGCAGGAGGTCGCGCGCGCCCAGAGCGTCGTAGGCTCGCAACTTCTCCAGCCCTTCGGCATACAATTTCGCCGCTTCCAGGTTTGCCGGACGCGTCGCCTTCACCGCGACTTCCGCGCTCGACGGCACCTCACCTACGCCCAGCTTTTCCCGGAGGCGGGCGCCCGCACGCGTGACCAGATCGTCCAGTTGTGCCTCGGTACCTTTGTCGGAAACCACAGCGAGGGTGCGACCCGAAGCAGCTTCTTGCAAACGCAAATCGAGCCGGATTTGCCCTTCTGCATTCGAACCCAGGTCAAGATAAGAACCGAGAACAACGTAGTCGCTTCCCAGATTTCTCCGCACTCGTTCCAGGGTATCGGCCGCCAATGTATCGGTTTCGGGCAAAGAGAGGTCATTCTTGACGCGCGCGACGTTTTCTCCGGAGATAGTAAGCAACTTCTCCCCGGCAGCTAACTCCGTGGTCAGCATTTCCGATAGAGCGGTAGAAAGCCACGCCGTGTCGGAGCGGCCGGACAGGTTCTTGAATCCGAGTACTGCCACCGACGTACGTGCATTGAGCGGTGTCACTGCTACCGACACATGTCGGCGGCTGAGCAGCCAAAAACCGGCAGCAATTAAAGTGAAGGCCACAATTCCGGCGCCCGCCTTCAGCCACGTGGTTTTCTTACGCCGCTGAGCCCCGATCTGCACTCCTGCGGTCAGGCGTTCCAAATCGGCGCCCAGTTCGCGCGCCGACTGGTAACGCTCGACGGGTTTTTTCGCGAGCGCCTTGCGGATTACATTCTCCAGGCCGGGCGAGATATCAGGGTTCAGCAGGCGGGGCATTTCCGGTTCGCGATTCAGAATCGCATCAATCAGCAGGGGGCCGTTGGTTTCAGGGAACGGGCGTTTTGCCGTGGCAAGTTCATACAAGACGGCGCCCAGTGCCCAAATATCGCTTCTTGAATCCGTCGGCTCGCCACGCAACTGCTCGGGAGCCATGTAGGGCAAAGTCCCGGTAATCTGCTGCGAGGCGGTCATGCTCGCGGTCTTGGCGATTTCGTGTTCCGGGTGTGCGAATTGTGCCAACCCGAAATCGAGGATTTTCAGGCGGCCGTCGCTGGTCAGACGCAGATTTGCCGGTTTCAAATCGCGATGCACGATGCCTTGCGCGTGTGCCGCTTCCAGCCCTTGGGCCAGCTGTATGCCCAGAGCTAGCACTTCTCGCTGGGGAAGCGATCCGCCGGCGATCTTGGAATCGAGCGTGGCCCCGGGGACATATTCGGTGACCAGGAAATCAGTAATGTCCGCCGAATCAAAGTCGAAAATGGTGGCGATATTCGGGTGGTTTAGTTTGGATAGGGTGAGCGCCTCTCGACGGAAGCGTTTTCGGGTGGCCTCGTCTTCGAGCGTTCCTTGCGGCAACACCTTTAAAGCCACATCACGTTCCAAGCGTTCGTCATGGGCCAGGTACACGACGCCCATTCCGCCGGCTCCGATTTCCTTCAGAACGCGATAGTGACCCAGTGTCTGACCGATCATTGATGAGGAGTGTCACGCAAGCCGCCGCATGCGTCAACTGGCATGCACTAGGACCGGAGCTTGGAAGCTTTGTTGGCAATCAGGTTGAACTGCCGGGCCCGCGCTTCCTTTTCAATGGTGCTCAAGTGGGTAAAGCCGGTTGCAGCCTTGCCTGACTTTAATTCGATCTCACCGATGGCAAGTCTTGCTTCCAACTCGTACGGGAAATATCCAAACTTTTTCGTTTCAGCAAGCACCGAGGCCAGTTGCGATAGGGCTTGCGCAGTTTTCCCGGTTGCCGCCAGCACACTTGCGCTGGCCAGCGAGGCCTCGAAAGTGGGAATCCGGTTTCCCGCTTTTTGCGCGAAAGATGTCGCCTTGTCCGCCGCATCTTGGGCGGCCGAGACGTCGTGCTGCTCCAAAGCCGCCTTGGTGAGCGTCGCATAGGCAACGGCCATTAAGTCCCATGCGTTCTGCTTCTCAAACTCGGAAATCGATGTGCGAAGCACTTTCTCTGCGTGCTCGGGATGCTGTTCTTCCAGCGAAATGGCCGCAAGTTGTACGTTGCTGAGCGCTGCATTAAGGGCTTCGCCCATCTCCTCCCGCATGCGCAAAGCTTCTTCCGAATACTTGCGAGCTTCGCCCAGATTGCCTTCTGCCAAAGAAACGGCCGCTAGACCGAAGGTGGCAAAAGCTTCTCCCCTGCGATGGGCGGTCTCCTGATGTACGCGAATGGCTTCCTGGTAGTTCAGTTTCGCGTTCGGCAGGTCCCCGATCTCCTCCAACACCACGCCCAGGTTGTTCAGGGTTGAACCCATCCCGCGTTTATCCCCCACCTCGGTGAACGCCTGCAGGCCCTCGCGATGAAGGCGCAGCGCCCCCTTGAGATCTCCCAAGCCATCGAGTACATTGGCGAGGTTTCCCAGCCCTCCGGCAACTCCGGCTCGGTCGCCGATTTCCCCATCGATCTTGAGGGTCTGCTCGTAGTAGTCGCGTGCCTGCTCCAGCTTGCCAAGTTCGTAGTAGACGTTTCCGATCCGGTTCAGGGCCGCGGAGGTGTTCTGTTGTGCACCCAGCTTGCGAAAGATAACGAGCGATTCTTCAAACCTTTTCTTCGCGTTTTCATAGTCGCCTCTGTCGTAGAGGACGTCGCCCACGCGCTGCACGGCAACTGCCGAGCCACGCTGATCCCCCGCCGCCGTGAACAGCTGTTGGGCCCGCACGAACGCCTTCGTGGCTTCATCCGCCTGGCCCATGCGCTCGCTCGCACCTCCTTCCGCAAGCAAGGCTTGCGCAACCACCAGGTTCGCAGCCTGAGCCTCACCTTTTTTCACTGCCCGCAATGCGGCAGCTTGGGAATGCTTAAAATCACCCAGCGATGATGCGGCCTTGGCTTCCATCAAATCAATGCGCGCGTCATCGGTGGCGGGGCTTGGCATTTGTTGCAGTGCTTGGATCGTCTTCAGCGCCTCGCCACCCTGGCCGGCGGCAACCTGTACATTCGCCAGACGCAATCCGTAGTCCACGTTATCCGGAAAGAACTGCCAAAGGGTTCGATAGCTCTCAATCGCCCTCGGCCAGTCACGTTGCAGTTCGCGATACCCGGCTTCGATGGACAGCTTCTCCTGACGCGATAAATTGCTGGAAAGTTCGAATGCTTTCTTCGACTGTTCCTGCGCCTTCGTGTCATAACCTAATGCAGACCAGGCCGAGGCCAAGGCAGCATGCGAAGGAGCGTGGGTAGGATCGGATGCCACCGCGCGTTCCAGGAGATCGCGGGCACGCTGCGCTTCGAACCGGCGCAATTTAGCCAGCCCTTCCGAATAGAGGCGCGCCGCCTCTGGTTTTGCGGGCAACGAAGCGCGGACATTTGCCACTTCGGAGGTAGGGACCACTCCGAGGCCGAGCTTCTCCCGCAATTCGGCGCCGGTCCGCGAAACCAGGTCAAGGAGACCACTTTGCGTTCCGGTTTCCGACAGCAAAGCGATTGTTTCTCCCGCTGCCGTATCCTGCAGCCGAAGGTCTAACCGAAGCTTGTCGTTGCCGTTCTTGCCCGTCGCTACATAGGAGCCGAGAACTACTAAATCCGTGCCCAGACGCTTGCGAATCCTGGTCAGAGTGTCCGCACCGAAGCTGTCCGCGTCTGCCAGTGACAAGTCTGACTTCATGCGCGCAACATTCTCGCCTGGGACAGTACGCAGTTGTTCCCCCGCTGCCAGTTCTGTGGTCAGCATTTCGGAAAGTGCAGTAGAGAGCCATGCGTCATCCTGGTTCCCCGAGAGGTTCCTGAATCCGACCACCGCGACCGACCGCCGCCAGTTGACCGGCGAGGTTCTGGAATTCACTGTGCTGCGTCTGAACCCCGGTCTCCAGTCTGAAACATAGAGCGCTGTTACTGCGGCAACGAGCAGCACCCCAATGGGTACAAGGCGCCAGGTCCGCGCAACAGGGCGACGGACAGGAACACTACCGCTGCTCATTCGCTCAAGATCAATGCGCATCTCTTTCGCGGACTGATAGCGCAAGTTCGGATCTTTATCGAGCGCCTTCAGAACCACGCTTTCCAGGGCAGGAGAAATCTGCCGGTTGTGACTGCTGGGTGGGGAAGGAACGCGCTCCAGAATTTCCGCCACTAGTTGTGGCCCCGAGGTGCTGGCGAAGGCACGTTTGCCGGTTGCCAGTTCGTACAGAACAGCGCCCGCCGAATACAGATCGCTGCGTTCGTCCGCCTTCTGCCCGCGCAGTTGCTCCGGCGCCATATACGGAACCGTACCGCTGACCTCTTCCGCCCTGGTCAGGGTGACGGTGGCTGCAGCAACGTCGTCAGCCGCGCTCCATTGCGCCAGACCGAAGTCGAGAACCTTCAGTCTTCCGTCCGTAGTCAACCGCAAATTGCCCGGCTTCAGGTCGCGATGGACAATGCCTTGTGCATGGGCCGCCTCTAATCCTTCGATCATCTGGATTCCAAGCCGAATCACTTCACGCTCGGGAAGCGGACCAGAGGTTAGCTTCATGTCAAGGCTGATGCCAGCCACCAACTCCATGACCAGGAAGTCCATGCCGTCCTGTTGCCCGAACTCGTAAATTGCCCCCACATGAGGATGATTCAGTTTCGCCAGAGCCATGGCTTCGCGGCGGAAGCGACGTCGCGCATTTTCATCGGAGAGCGTGCCCGGCGGCAGCACCTTGATGGCAACATCGCGTTCCAGTTGCTCGTCGTGAGCGCGATATACGACGCCCATACCGCCCGCACCGATCTTTTCGAGCATGCGGTAATGGCTGAGAGTCGTATTGAGCATGGGAAAGCCGGGAAGTGGTTGCCAAATGGTAGTCACCCGGCGCGACGGGGTCAACCGCTTCTACTACAATGCTGGCATGGGATGGCTTGTGTTCACCGCGGTCGACCTGTATATGGGAGTCGTGTTGATTGACCTGCTGGCGCGAAGTGAGTCCCTTCCGGAACCGAAGCGGCGCAGACTTCAGAGCGCGAAGAGAATCACCCTCGCCCTATTCGCGCTCACAGTCATGGGCATTGTTCTGAAGTGGTTCGCCAGGAGATGGATGTGAAAATAGTTTCCCACATGGTAGTGCCTTCAGAGTAACCTTTCCCCTCGTTACGGAAGTGTGATGACCAGCGCGTTTTGGCTTGTAAGCCGTTTTAAAACAGGTACTTAGTCTAATTGTGAATGCTTTGTCCAAATCCCAGTTTTCTGTTGCGGCTCAGTCCTAAGTCTCTTAATATCGGAAAGTTGCAGGTTATCGCAACTGGACCTCAGCCCAGTGGCATCTCTCGTGCATCTACTTAGCTGTGAATACCGGGGACAGGTATAGGAAATTGATGTTGACCAAGGGCTCTGCATTTACTCGTCTCATGCTTATTGCGGCCTTCCTGCTTGGCGCTTGCAGCAGTGGTTTCAGCGCGAGCGTCAGTACTCATACGCTTACCAGCAAAACCAGGAATCCTTCGGTGAGTGAGACCACGCACGCCAGAAAGCGCATGCGGCGCCTGGCCCGCAGCCGCGCACGCACCCGTACCCACTCCGCCCGTATTGTGCGGACGACTCGACGTCATCGCCGTTACTATGAACGTTTTCTCGCCAGTTCCTTCGTGACCGGCGATGTCACTGAGGGCGACGTGACTACCGGGGAAGATCCAGTTGTTCGTCAGGCTGCGATCGATGCCCTGGGCAACATGAATGGGACCGTGCTCGCCATCGAGCCCACAAGCGGCCGTATCCTGGCGATGGTCAACCAGAAACTCGCATTATCGAGCGGCGCTCAACCCTGCTCCACCATAAAGCTTTCGGTCGCGCTCGCGGCATTGAGCGAAGGCCTGATCACGAAGCAGACGGAGGTCCGCCTCGGGCGGCGCAGCCGTATGAATCTGACCCAGGCTCTGGCGCATTCCAATAACGCCTACTTCGAAGCGCTGGGACGTCAGCTTGGATTTGAGAAGGTCAGCTACTACGCCCACCAGTTCGGACTCGGCGAACTCGCCGGCTATGGTATCCAGGGTGAGCAACTTGGCACTTATCCGGAAGCTGAGATTCCGACCGCCTTGGGCGGCGTGGGAAAAATGTGCTCATTCGGCGAGGGCATCTCGATGACCCCGTTGCAACTGGGCGCTTTGGTTTCAGCCATCGCTAATGGCGGCACCCTCTACTATCTCCAGCATCCCAACAGTCCCGAAGAAGTTGCCAGTTTCCAGCCGCGAATCAAGCGCCACCTTGATATTGCGGAACTGATTCCGGAAATTTCTGACGGAATGGCCGGCGCTGTATCGTACGGTACAGCCCGCACAGTGAAATTGAATTTCAACGAAGAAGAGATCCTGGGTAAGACCGGCACCTGCTCCAAGGCAGGCACTCGTTTCGGGTGGTTTGCTTCTTATGCCAACACTGAAGTCGGCCGCATCGTGACCGTGGTGTTCCTGGAAGGCGGACGCCCCACTTTCGGTCCCAAAGCCGCAGAGATCGCGGGACGCATGTACCGGGGCCTATACGACCATGACTTCTTCATGGTCAAACCGACGCTCCCCACCAGCACTGCAAATGTGAAAAGCCTCAGTACACCTCAACAATAATCGCGTGCGTTCAGGAGCCCTGCATAAAGGGGTTCTTTTGTCCCTCACCTGAGTCTCACCATCACGAGTCAAATATTCTGACTTGTGAGCATCCACCTTTTCTCGCAAGCCATCCTAGTCTCGCTAGTGAATTGGAAAAGGTGTGTACACGTGAAAAGACTCGTAAGTAAGATTTTATGCATTGGAGTATTCCTGTTCGGAGCGGTTCTCTGGGCGCAGACGGATTCCGGTCAGTCTGCCGCCGCGCCGGACAATACCAAAACCAACCAGCGGGATCGCAATTCCAGCGAACCTACCGCCGACCAGCAGAAGGGCAATCAATCGGATCGTGAGTTGACTCGCGCCATTCGTCGCGCGCTGGTGCACGACAAATCATTGTCCACCTACGCTCACAACATCAAGGTGATCGCTCAAAACGGAGTAGTCACGCTGAAAGGGCCGGTTCGCACCCAGGAAGAAAAACAATCCGTGGAAGCGAAAGCCGCTGAGGTTGTGGGTGCGCCCGACAAGATCCACAGCGAACTCGAAGTGACCGGAGTCGAGGCCAGCAAGAAACCCTCGCCGGGCCACAGCCCAAACCGGTAGTCATCCAGCAGACAAAAGGAGTTCAAATATGGCAGGTAAAAACACCGCAGTTTTTGGCATCTACCGTGATCGCGGCACGGTGGAGAACGCCGTCGACATCTTGCGCGAGGAAGGTTTCCGCAATACTGACATCTCCGTGCTGTTTCCCGAGAACGAAGGAACCAAGGATTTTGCGCACGAGAAAAATACCAAGGCTCCGGAAGGCACAGCGACTGGCGCCGGCACCGGGGCCGTTGTTGGTGGCGGTCTGGGTTGGTTGGCCGGAATTGGCGCTCTGGCGATCCCAGGCGTTGGTCCTCTCATCGCGGCAGGTCCAATCGTGGCCGCGTTGGCCGGGGTTGGTGTTGGCGGAGCCATCGGCGGCATAGCGGGCGCCCTCATCGGGATGGGCATTCCGGAATACGAGGCCAAGCGCTATGAAGGCCGAGTGAAAGAAGGTGGGATCCTTCTTTCGGTGCATTGCGACGATTCAAACTGGGTTAAACGGGCAAAGGATGTCCTGGAGCGCTCTGGCGCACAAGACATTTCTTCAACAGGAGAGGCGTCCGCAGATTTCCAGAAAACTGACAAACCCATGCAACGCGCAAGCTAGCTCACCCGCAGTCCAGCCAAAGCCTCCCTCACCACGAGGGAGGCTTTTTTCGCTTCAGGGCTTAGGCGGACGTCAGATGACCCCGAACGGCATGGAGCAGTTGTTCGGCGGAGAATGGTTTTTCCAGAACGGACGAACTAGTGCAGTAGTTGCCGGCCAGTAATACATCGCTGTATCCGGACATCAACATGATTTTTGAAGAGGGGCGCAGGCTTCGAAATTTCTCCGCCAACTCGGTTCCATCCAAGTCGCTTCGCAAGTCCACATCCGTGATCAGCAGGTCGATGATGTTGTCATGCGTTCGGGCAATCTCCAGCGCATCTTCCGGGCTGGCCGCGAGCAGCACGCGATAGCTTTCGCTCTCCAGCACCTCGCACAGCATTTCCGAGAGCCCAGGCTCATCTTCAACGACCAGCACCGTTGCTGGCTTGTTCGAGAGCGGCACCCCTTTACCTGGTCGCTGCGGCTGCTCGACCTCGATCGTTTCAACCATCGTGGGAAAGTAGATCGAAAATTTACTGCCCTTGCCAACTTTACTCTCGACCGTGATGTACCCTCCGCTCTGTTTCACGATGCCGTAAATGATCGAGAGACCAAGCCCGGTGCCTTTGCCACATCCCTTGGTAGTGAAAAACGGCTCGAAGATTCGGGACGCGATCTCCTCTTCCATTCCAAGCCCGGTGTCGGCGACAGAGACCATCACATAGGTTCCTGCATTCACCCGTGGAAGGTTGATCTGATAAGACTCCACATTCGCTGTGCTGATGAGAAGTTGTCCACCGCCGGGCATGGCGTCACGGGCGTTTAGCGCCAGGTTCATCAGTACCTGTTCGATCTGTAGCGGGTCGACTTTGACACTTCGCAGGTCGGGGGCCAGTTCCATCGCAAGATCGATATTGTGACTGATCACCGGTTGCAACATCTTCGCAAAGTGAGCTACCAGATCATTCAGATCGACTACCTTTGCCTGCATCAATTGCTTACGGCTGAAGGCGAGCAATTGGCGTGTCAAGGCTGCCGCTGCCTCAGCGGCTCGCCGGACTCCTGCAGCGTGTCTCGCCGAAGGCGAGGACTCCGGCAGGTCGCGCTGCATCATCTCCGCATAGCCGAGAATTACCCCCAGTAGATTATTGAAATCGTGCGCGAGCCCTCCCGCGAGCACTCCGATTGCTTCCAACCGCTGCGATTGGGATACCTGCTCCTGCAGGCGCTTACGCTCGGTGATGTCATGCATCGCGATCATGGCCCCGAGTTTTTGGCCGCGAGCACCGGTCAGCGGCCGGCCACTCACCAAGACCGAACGCGTATCACCGTTCTTCGGAACCAGCTTGACCTCAAGATCACGGAATCGCTCCCCGTGTAACGCGCGGTACAAGGGAATTTGTTCCAGTTTGGCCGGCGTCTTTTCGTCTTCCAGGTAAATGCCGTATTCCTGCGCCCACTTCTCCGGAGGGAAGGGGTGTACCGCGCCTCCCAAAATTTCAGAACTCGCGCGATTGAAGCGGGTGATTCTGCCCTCGGCATCGCATGCAACGATGCCTTCCGCCATATTCTCCAGAACCGCTTCCAGGAATTCGCGCTCATGCCGTAGCAACGCTTCTGCGCGCTTACGTTCCGTGACGTCATGAGCCATTCCGCGCACTATGGGGGTTGGTAGTCCTTCAGTACGCAAGGTGTTTCGATATTCCCAGAAGCGCCGCTCGCCAGTACGCGTCATAAGGACCAACATGCCTTCAGCGGTGCCCGTCTTCTTGACCCTGTCCAGATAAACTTCGAATTGATCACGAACTTCGGGAGCAAGCAGTTCGCGCATTGGAATCTTCAGCAGTTCCTCGACCTCGTATCCGAGGATTCGCGCAGGAGCGGGATTTACCGATAGAAGTCTTCCTTCCAGATCATGCGTGCACAACAGGTCCTGGCTATGCTCAACCAGGTCTTTGTACAGGTCCGCATTTGAAGGCGACGGCGGGTGAGCCACGTGGAACCTCTGCAGCGATCGGATTCCGTGTTACGGCATTTTATCCCAGCCCCGGTCTGTCCGGTAATTGCGTTCGATGGCTGAAAAGCCGCACGAGCCGAATCGTGTCGCGTAAGGCAATGGAGCGAAGCTTAGAACTTGAACTGACTCGGGACTGCGGTTCTCACCGTGCGTGCTCCGGGTAAGGGAATTTCGCCCCATCATCTCGCACGTTCTTGGAGGCTGGCAGGCATGCGAGACGGAAGCATAATCAGTCAGGTTACCGTCTTTGATTCACTTCGTCGCGCGCAATCACGCCGTCCTTGATGTGGATGACGCGGTGGGCATATTCCGCGATGTCGTGCTCATGGGTGACCAGCACGATGGTGTTGCCGCCCGCGTGCAAGCGATCGAATAATGCCATGATCTCGTTTCCGGTCTGAGAATCAAGATTCCCCGTCGGTTCGTCCGCCAGAATGATCGAAGGACGGTTCACCAGAGCACGCGCAATCGCTACTCGCTGTCGCTGTCCACCGGAAAGCTCGTTGGGCTTGTGGTTCATGCGAGATTCCATGCCTACAGAAGTCAGCGCATCCTTGGCACGCTGCAGCCGTTCTTCATTGGGAATCCCGGCATAGATCAGCGGCAACTCTACGTTGTGCAGGGCCGTGGCGCGCGCCAGCAAATTGAAGGTCTGAAACACGAAACCGATTTCCTTGTTTCGAATGCGCGCCAGTTCGTCATCATCCAGTTCGCTGACCTGCTGACCGTTCAACCAGTACTGTCCCTTGGTGGGAGAATCGAGGCAACCGATCAAATTCATCAACGTTGACTTGCCCGAACCTGACGGCCCCATGATCGCCACATATTCGTTTCGCGCAATACGGAGGTTCACCCCGCGCAGCGCATGCACCTGCTGCTCGGAGTCCATGTCATAGGTTTTCCAGAGGTCCACGGTTGAGATCATGTACGACTCGGGAGGAGCCGACACCTGGGGCTGCTGCATGCTGATCACTTCTGCCGTTGCCATCCTCTTCTCCTGGTCCTCTGGGGACAAGCCATACTCCGAACTTGGTGTGGTGTTAGACGGGCCTTGTGGTCAATCGTTAGGAGATCGCAAGCACGCTAACCCTCGTTGTTTTCTTCCTTCTTCGGTGCCGTATTATCTACTTTGACGCTAGCCCCGGGCCGCATGGTTCGCAAGGCCTTGTAGCTGCCGGTAACGATCTCGTCACCCTCACGCAATCCCTGCAAGATCTCAACCTCTGTGGTTCCGGTGATCCCGGTCCGAACCGGCACAAACTCCGCCTTTTTCTCGCGGATCACAAACACTCCCTGGAGTTCCTCATTGTTTTTCGCGGTGGAGGTTTGCGGGCCGGCAGCCTGCACCGATCCTTTGTCGTCGACCCGGGACCGAAGGTCTGACTGGCTCCTTACCGTGAGTGCCTGGATCGGAATCGTGAGCACATTGGTGCGCGTGGCCGTCGTAATCTTCGCCGTCGCCGACAACCCCGGACGCAAGTCCTGCGGTGGGTTGCTTATGGTCACCACGACTTTGAAGTCCTTCGCTTCCTGGCTCGCGGTGGTCTGCTGCGAGGTGGAAACCCCGGTTGAGCGAACGATCGCGTTGTTGCCGATCTCTGAAACAAATGCCTTAAAGACCTGCTTGGGAATCGCGTCAATGCTGACTTCCGCGGGTTGCCCCACAGCCACATTCACGATATCGGTTTCGTCCACCTTCACTTCCGCCGTAATGACGGACATGTCCGCAAGGGTCATCAGAGTCGAACCGGGCGAATTCTGGATTCCAATCACCACGGTTTCGCCCTCTCGAACCGGAAGGTTTGTAATGACCCCGTCAAAAGGCGCTTGATACGCCGTTTTTTGGAGCACGTCGGCAACCCGCGTCAAGTTCGCCTTTGCCTGGCCAATTCTGCGCTCAGCTGATTCTTTCTGGGCTCTCGCCTGCACGATTCGCGCTTCGGCCTGGGCCAGTCCCGCCACCGCTGACGCGTAAGCATTCTTGCGGCTGTCAAACTCCGAGGTCGCAATCAGCTGTTCCTTGTACAGCGACTGTGCCCGGTCCCAATCCAGCTTCATGCGATCCGCATCAGCCTTGGCTCGCTCCTGGTCGGCGACCGCAGTTTTCAAGGCCGCATCTGCCGCCAAGGCATCTGTCTGGGCCACCTCTAGGGAGGCACGCGTGGCGTTCACATCGGCTGCGGACTGCACATTCTCAAGTTGAGCCAGCAACTGGCCTCTTTTGACGCGGTCCCCTTCCTTCACATAGAGCTTGGTGATCTTTCCGAACGCATTGGCTCCGATATTCACGTAAGTCTTTGGCTTCACTTCCCCTGAAGCGCTGACTACCGAGGTGAGATCCAGGCGCTGAACCTTGCTCGTCTGGACGGTGACTAAATCCTTATGGCTGCGGTAGACAATTCCGCCAACCACGGCGAACAGCACAACTGCTGAACCCACCCCAATGGTGACCTTCTTCCAGGCGCGCATTCCAGTTCTCAAGTACTAAGTGCTGCAGAATCTTCGTTCCTGGACAGGCACACATCCTCTGATACGACCCCGCCCGGCCAAAAGTTCCCGATGGTCAAAAGCAGGTCGGATAAGCGACGGAAGATTCGCAGGCGTACCCACAATTATAACGTGGCAGGTCTGTTTTCTTGCTTAAAAACAATACATTAGAAACATAACAGTCCTGTGTTTTCTTGCCCTTGACCTTGCTTCACGCGCATCAAAGTCATAGAATGGCTACCACCAAAAGTGTTTCCAGAGGTGCCCCTTCTATGTCCCGGGTAGGCTTTCGTGGTTATTTCGCTTGGACCTTGGTTTTCGTCGTTTGGCTCGGTCTCGGTCTGTCTCGCGCGCAGAATGCGGACGCCGACCAATCCGCTCAAGATGCCACACAAGGTCAGTCTGCGAAGGAAGCCGATCCTCTCAAGCGGCCACTCACCGACAAGCAGAAGAAAGCGAATGCCAAGTCGCTGAAGATCGAGTTAGGCAAGACCTATCGCAAGTGGCTCGACGAAGATGTGCGCTGGATCATCACTGATGAAGAGCGTTCCGCTTTTAAACAGCTCTCCAATGACGAAGAGCGCGACCAGTTTATTGAAGCCTTCTGGCAGCGGCGGGACCCCACTCCGGACACGGTTGAAAACGAGTTCAAAGAAGAACACTACCGCCGCATTGCATACGCCAATGAACATTTCGCGGCCGGCATTCCCGGCTGGAAGTCCGATCGCGGCCGTATTTACATCCAGTACGGTCCGGCAGACGAGATCGAATCCCACCCCTCCGGCGGAACCTACGAGCGGCCGATCGACGAAGGCGGCGGTTCGACTTCAACTTTTCCCTTTGAGGACTGGCGTTACCGCTATCTCGAGGGCATCGGACAGGAAGTCATCATCGAGTTCGTCGATACCTGCATGTGCGGCGACTACCACATGACCATGGACCGGTCGGAGAAAGACGCGCTGCTCTATACTCCCAACGGCGGTCTGACTCTTTACGAGCAGTTGGGGACGGCCAGCAAGACTTCGCGCTTCACCAATGGCGGTATTGAGCGGTTGGGATACGGTCCGGGCGGCGCGCTGAATGCGCAATCGAAAGAATTCGATCGCCTTGAGCAGTTCGCGAAGTTACAGAAGCCGCCGGCTGTGAAGTTCAAAGACCTGGAAGAAGTCGTCAGCCACAAGATCAGCGTCAACTTGATGCCATTCGATGTGCGCGCCGACTTTGTGAAGGTCACCGGCGATACCGTTCTGGTTCCAGTTACCATCCAAATCAAGAACCGTGACGTGACCTTCCAGAACAAGGACGGGGTCCAGCGCGGGACCGTGAATATTTTCGGCCGCGTAACCACTCTGAGTGGTCGCATTGCGCAGACGTTCGAGGATACCGTGCAGCAGGACATCCCCGCCGAGTTGCTACCCAAGGTCACGGAGAACTCTTCGGTGTACTGGAAGGCATTGCCGCTGCGTCCGGGCATGTATCGCTTCGATATCGTGGTGAAAGATGTGAATGGCGATCGCGTCGGCACCTGGAGCAAGGGCGTTCGCGTGCCGGATTTCGCCGATGACAAGCTGGAAGCGTCGTCGCTGATCCTTGCCGATCAGATGGAACCGGTAGCCGCGAAGAACGTGGGAACCGGAAATTTTGTCATCGGACAGACCAAGGTTCGTCCGCGAGTCAGTCCTTCTGATGGAAAGCCGGTCGTTTTCAAACGCGACCAGAAGCTGAATTTCTGGATGCAGATCTACAACTTGTCGATGGATGACAAGACGCACAAACCATCGGCCACGGTGGAGTACAACGTGATGAATACCGCAACCAACAAAGCGGTCATTCATACCGTGGAATCCACGGAGCAGATGGGCAATGTGGGCGACCAGCTGACGCTGCAGAAAACGCTGGCCGCCGCGAATTTAGGTCCGGGTGTTTACAAGATTCAGATCAAGGTGAACGACAACATTTCCAAGCAGACCGTGGACCCGTCGGCCACTTTTGCCGTCGAGTAGCACCAGCTTGGTTAACTCCCTCAATGGAGTCACATGATGCTCCGTAAGCTCGGGTTCTTGGTAGTTGCGTTGGGCCTGGCGCTTCCGGTGTCCGCTGCGGACAAGCCGGGGTCGATCTCCGGGTTTGTGCGCAGTGCGAGCGGGATGCCGCAAATGGGTGCCCTGGTCGAGGTGCTCGGTTCCGCAGCTCGGTCGCTGAGGGTTTTTACCGACGAGAATGGGTACTACGCTGCTGCCGGTCTTGTCCCCGGCACGTACGACGTTAAGGTTTCCGCGCCTTCGTTCCTGCCTTCGATTCGTGAGCACGTAGGGTTGCGCGGGGGCGCTGCCGCGGTCGTGAATCTCACGCTGAACACGCTCTTTGACGGTGTCCAACTCGCACCCTCGCGTCAAGGCTCGGAAGACGATGATTGGAAGTGGGTGCTTCGCACGGTTTCGAACCGGCCCATCCTGCGCGTACTGGAAGACGGGACCCCCGCGCTAGTCGCGGAAAACAGCAGCCACGAGCTTAAGGGAACGTTGTCTTTTGTGGGCGGTTCCGCCTCCGACGGTTTTGGCAGTGCCTCGGACATGAGCACCGGTTTCCGGGTCGAGAAGTCCATCTTCGCCTCGGATGTCGTCGCTCTGACCGGGAACGTGGACTACAACAGCGGGTCGCCGAATGCGGCGTTGCGGGCCTCGTTTGAGCATCGCATGAGCAACGGTTCGGTCCCGCGAATTGCGTTGACCATGCGGCGTCTGGCCTCCCCCGACCTGAACCTGAAGAATGCCGGCATGCAGGCTCTGGCTTTGCAGACCTCCGATCAAGTCACGCTGGGAGACATTCTCGAGCTGAAATTCGGAAGCGAGCTGCAGACCATTCAATTCCTCGGACGCGTTACTGCGTTTCGTCCCTTCGGGTCCGTGGACCTTCACCTCTCGCCAAACACAGTCGTCGAGTATGCCTATTCCACATCAGAGCCCGACGCCCGCACCGAAAAGGGGTTCGACTCCGCTCCTGCTGACCTCAGCGAATCGGGTCCGCGCCTGAGCTTGTCTCGATTCTCCCCCGCCCTGGAACATGCGCATCATCACGAAATTTCAGTGTCCCGGCGCATGGGGAAGACCAATCTGCAACTCGCCGCTTATTCCGACCGGGTGACAGATCCAGCGTTGACCGGAGTTGGTGAGGTGAGTTCCGCCAGCGGGGAAGTTCTTCCTGACATTTACTCCTCCAGCTTTACCTACCGCGGGCGCGATCTGGAAACTCACGGGATGCGGCTTGTACTGCAGCGCAAGATCAGCGCCGATCTGATGGCGACTTTGGACTATGGGTACGGTGGGGTACTGGAACTCTCCAAGTCCGACGTAAATGTCGCGGATGCCACTGAGTTCACGACGACACGGGACCGCCACAGCCTGGCGGGAAAGGTCAATGGCAAGCTGCCTGGAACCCGCACCGAGTGGGCTGCCTCCTATCGCTGGACCAGCGGTCAGGCGCTTACCCCCGTGGATTGGTTCAATGCTTCGCCGGGTCAGACAGACCCCTATCTGAGTTTCTTCATCCGGCAACCCATCCCCGGTACCAGCTTCCTCCCCGGGCATGTGGAGGCGCTGATTGATGTACGCAATCTGCTCGCCCAGGGTTATGTCCCGGTGATCGGGACAGACAAACGCACCGTTTACCTTGTGCAGTCTGCGCGCTCGGTTCGGGGCGGCGTAGCCTTCACCTTCTAAGTAATCGAACCCAGGTGAAAAAGGCAGGATGGCTCTCGCCTTTTTGTTACTTTCCCGAACCAGTCAAGGCCACATCCTGGCTTGCCCCGCTTCCGTCCACGATCGTCAGGTTCGCCGAGCGGGCCCCAGTGGTCTTGGGGGTGAAAGTCACGCTCACCGCACATGTCCCACTCGGCGTCAAAGGCGAAGTGCATCCATTGTTAGCTGAGAAGTCTCCCACATTGCTGCCGGTAATGGTGACTGAGGAAACCGGGAGGAGAGTCTGTCCGGTGTTCGTGAGCGTGACCTTGACCGGATTACTGCTCTTTCCGACTCGGAGGCTTCCGAAATCAATCTGGGCCTTCGAAAGCTTCAGGTAAGTCCCTGTCCCCGAAAGGGTCACAATCTGCGGGCTTCCCGGCGCGTTATCTTTCACCGACATGGTGCCAGTGATCGCACCAGCGCTGGTAGGGCCAAAAGACACCGCAATCGTGCAACTGGCGCCAGGAGACAGGCTCGACGGACACAAGGCTGACTTGCTGAAGCCCGGGGAAATCGTAGTCCCGGTGAGCACCAGATTACTTGTGCCTGTGTTGCTCAAAGTCACAATCTGCTGCGCGCTTCTGGAACCGACCAGTTGGGTTGGGAATACCAGGCTTGTTGGGGTCACATTCGCCACCGGTCCCGGGGGAGCACCGTTGCCCGACACGGAAATCACCTGGGGACTATCGGAGGCATCGTCGGTAATCGTGATCGTGCCCGATTGAGCTCCCGTTGCGGTGGGAGCAAACGTGACTGAAATCTTGCAGCTTGCTCCAAATGGAAGACTCGAGCCGCAGGTGTTGGTCTGATCGAACTCCGCGCTGGCCTTGAAGGAGGTGATGTTAAGAGTCGCGGTTCCGATGTTGGAAAGGGTGACCGATTGCGGACTGCTCCTGGTTCCCACGACCTGGGTCCCAAAGTCGATCGTCGAGCTTGACAACGAGACGATTGGCATCTGCCCCGGAGTGGGCTGGGTAAGGACGGAGATCGTGCTCGCGCCCGCATTGCTCACAACGACATCGAGCAAACCGTCATTGTTGAAGTCTCCGGCCGCCACTCCGTTTGGCGTCGAGCCCGCGCTGCGATTGAGGTGAGGTTGAAAACTCCCGTCGCCGTTTCCCAGCAGTATTGAGACGTTGCTGGACGCCTGGTTGACGGTCAATAGATCGAGCTTGCCATCATCGTTGAAATCTCCCGTTGTGATCGCGACCGGGCCGGTTCCGGTGGCGAATACGGTCTGACCAGCAAATGTTCCGTCGCCATTGCCCAGCATGATGGAAACCGTGCTGTCGCCTTGGTTGGTGACCGCAAGGTCGAGACGTCCATCGGCATTGAAATCTGCGATCGCAAGCGCACTGGGACTGGTGCCCGTAGGAACGCTTGCGCTGGTCGTGAAGCTGCCCTCACCTTGTCCTGGGAGGATCGAAACTGAATTACTTCCCTGGTTTACGATCGCCAGGTCCAGCGCTCCGTTACCATTGAAGTCCCCGACACCTATCGCTACTGGCGTCGACTCCGTGTCAGCGCCTGAGGATGTTAGAGCGAACGTGCCATCTCCGTTTCCAAGAAGCACGGAACCGACGCTCTCAACGGTATCAGCCACTGCGATGTCGAGACGGCCATCGTTGTTGAAGTCTCCAATGCCAAGAGCGCCGGGGCCGATTCCGACCGCAATCGGGGAGTTTGGCGCCGAAGTAAATGTGCCATCGCCTTTGCCAAGCAGGATTGATACCGTGTTTTCGCCACTGTTCGCAACCGCGAGATCCAGCTTGCCGTCCGCATTGAAATCCCCCGCGGCGACTGCCAGTGGCGTGCTGCCGGTTGCAGGGCTGGCGGTTTGCGAAAAGGTGCCATTTCCGTTTCCCAGCAGTATCGTAAGCGTGTTGTTGCCGCTGTTTACGACCGCCAAGTCGAGCCGCTTATTTCCGTCGAAGTCCGCTGCTATTACCCCATGAGGCGTGATGCCGCTTGCGACATCAGTGCTGTTCAGCGACACTGAGGAACTCGGGCTGCCTACATGGAGATAGGCCGCATTGGAGGTACCGCCCCCGGGAGCAGGATTCGAAACCGTGATGATGCCGGTGCCGCTATTATTGACATTCGAGGATGGCACCGTCGCCACTAAAGTTGACCCGGTTGAGAAACTGGTGCTCAGCGCGGAACCGTTCCAATTTACGACGGCTCCCGGAACGAATCCGCTGCCGCTGACGCCTAGCCGGAACGAACCGCTTCGGGGTGTCACGCTCGTCGGCAGCAACGGGACCGTTACCACGGGCACTGGATTCGCCTGCCCGGAGCCCATCAGAGTTACGACCTGCGGCGTGGTAGCGCCCTCATTGTCATTGACCAACATCGAACCCTGATAGAGCAGGGGCTCGCGCGGGCTGAAGGTCACATTGATTTTGCAACTTGCGCCTCCCGCCAGGGCGCTGCCACAGTTATCGGTCTCTGCGAAATTGAAATTATTCTGGTTGATCAATCCCACAAAGTTGATTCCGGTGAGGTCGAGAGACGAATTTCCGAAGTTCGTCAGGGTCACGGCTTGCGACGAGCTGGTCGTGCCCACTGCGACCGATCCGAAATTCAAATTGAGAGGCGATAGCGTCACATTCGATCCCATACCAGTGAGGTTTAGAACCTGGGATCCTGAGCCATCGCTGTCGGAAACTGTTACCGTCCCGTATCTCACTCCGGTACCGGTTGGAGTGAACGTAACCGAGATCGTGCAACTCGACCCCGCGCCCAGGCTCCCCCCGCAGGTATTGCTTTGCGCGTAGTCACCGCTGGCCGCAATACTCGAAATTGTCAATGAACCGGGCCCCGCGTTGTTAAGCGTCGCAGTTTGAGCGGCAGTTGTCCTGCCTGGCACCTGCGTCCCGAACTTCAGAAGCGGAGTCGAGAATGTAACCGCAGTACCGGTCCCGGTCAGAGTCGTGATTTGTGGAGAACTTGGATCGCTATCGCTGATGGTGAGCGCTCCGCTTCTCTTGCCTGAAGCGGTCGGAGTAAATACAACATTGATGTTGCAGAGGTGGGGTCCTGGAGAGGGTGGCGGCAAAACATCAGGACAGGTATTGGTCTGGGAGAAATCGCCACTGGTTGAGATCTTGGAAATGGTCAGCGGTACGGAACTGAAATTCGTGAACGTCACCGTCTGCGCCGCACTCGGCTTGTTCACCTGCTGAGGCGGGAAGGTCAGATCGGTGGTTCCTGAAGGCGAACAGGCCCTGGTAGAAAGAACCAGCGGCGCCAGAGGATTCTGATTGAAATCAAACGCGTCGAGCATGTCATTGCTTGACAAGTCACGAGCGGTGAGCGGCGCCAGGTTGTATCGCTCTTCCACCAGTTTCAAATAGGACGAAAACTCATACGGGGTGTGCGTGATATAGCCCGGGATTGCATATGGAGAAATGATGATCATGGGCACACGGGGGCCCAGTCCGAACTGGTCTGATTGCGGCGGGGGAACGTGATCGTACAAGCCGTCCCAGTCGTCCCAGGCTAGGAACACCGCGGTCGTATTCCAATCCGGTCCCTGCATGATCGCGTTCAGTTGATCCACGCTCCAGTTTTCGCCTATGCATGTGCTGTTCGGAGGGTGCTCGCTATAGGTCCCGCTGGTCACTACCCAGCTGACGGATGGAAGATTTCCAGTGGCCGCATCAATCGCAAACTGGGTGTCGGAGACAACATTGTTGGTCCATATTGACGAGTTGCGAATGTGATCGATCGCGTCCAGCGGATTCCAATAACTGCCGTCCGGCGAATAGAATTTCCAACTCACGCCAGCTGCATCCAGGCTGTCGGTCAATACCGTGAAGTCGAAACAAGGAAACGGGTTCGTTGTGTTTCCCTGGCTGTCCATCACCGACACCGACGATCCTGGATCGGAGTCGCATCCTTTTTCGGAAGTGCCCGATCCTTGCAAAACTGGTTGGCTGAACATACCGCCCGACTGCGCCGCTACGCTGTACATGTGATTGGGAAAGCTGGTTCCATGGATGGACGAGAACGTGTGATCGGAAAGCGCGAAATAACGTGCCAGCGCGAAATAGTTGGGAATGTCCTGCTGGGTGAGTTGGCTGAAGCACAAGTAATCGCCGTTCAGGTTACAGGCCGAAACCGAAGGGCCGCCCTCTACGTCGAACTTGTCCATCCGTCCAAAGTCGAACGCGGTGACCGCACACTGCCAGGAATGACAAAAATCCCGGGGCAATTGATCGGGGGCATGCTGGATCGGAATGACTTGACCCGTCGACAAGGTTGCTGTCGTGGCCCCGTCGGCGCCCGGGAATGTTCCAAAATAATGATCAAATGAACGATTCTCTTTGAGAATGAAAACAAAATGCTGGATGTTCGTGAGTCCGGGCGGCGTTTTCAGCCGCTGTTGTGGCGCGGCAGTTTGCTGTGCCAGGAGCGAAACAGACATTACCCCGAGAGTGACCACGAGGATGCTGGTAAATCCCCAGAACCGTATTTTCATTTTCGGGAGTCAACTTCCCCTGTAGGCTCAACCGGAGAGGGGCGGCGGCCAGGATTTTAGCAGTTGTGCGCGGAACTGCGCTGTCATTGTCTGTGTCGTGTATGCCCGATGTCAAGCTGCAGTATTTAGGTTGGAATGTGAAAGGGAATGCATGAATAATTCTTCATCTGCGCGGCTACGAGCCACCTTCCTCGACCTCGGGTGTGACCAGAATTACTGCCATCTCCAGGTCAGAGGCCTTGCCGTGAGCTTTCTGACCATGAATTTTCGATTGCAAAATGCATAGCCCCGAATTGTCGGCGATGGCTTTAGGAAAGTCTTTGTACACCGTCCTTACCGGTACCAGGCTCAGAACCGCGGGATGGCGGCTTCGGGATGCCAGCCGGCTCTTCGCCAGCATCTCGTCAACACTGAGTACTTTCATGTACTCCGTATCCACACTGACCCGGCTGAGGATCAAGGTATCCCGGTAACGATTCGCATTCTTGTGAGCGTGGTCGGATGGCATTTGCGCGTAGCGCATGGTGTAAAAGCCCGGTTTCAGCTTCTGGTCGCGAAAATCTTCCCGGAACCGGTCGCTGGCCTCAGGGGGGAAGCGGAGTACTCCCAACAACGTACCAACCTTCAGGTCGCCGTACACGACGTCCCCTGGGGTCGGGCCGTTCTTCTCCAGTGGAACTGCTCTTCGCCACCACACCTCCACCACGATCGTATTTTGGCCGTTTACCGGTGAGAGCAGGCGAACGCCAGGCTCGTCCAGAAGCTGACGCAAGGGCGCGGGAAGGGATTTCGCTTCATCTTTCGGCGTGGGCTCGATCGAGAAGGGCTCCTGACCCACCGCTGCAGTTACCCCGAGGGCAAAAAACAGCACGAAATTAAACGATGTCAGTCGTATGGTTCGCATCTTAAGAAAAAGCCCATTCAATCGGCCATCAGCAGTGAAAACCTGCCGAAGTTGTACTCGCGCCGACCATCCTTCCTGGTGAATTTTGCCTTTCCCGATTGAACTTCCTTCAGCGCCAGCGACAGCCTGCTCAATTCCATCGGCGACTCGGCAGGGAAGTTGTGAGAGGGCAACACTAAATCCACCTGCGAAGCCATGGCGGCCAGCCTGGCAACAGACTTGGCATAGTCCGCGACATTCGTTTCGGGAACATACAGGAAGATTGGGCCTGCATAAAACGTATCTCCGCTAAAAAGGAGCCGGTTCCCCTTGTCCAACAAGCACAGGGAATCCGGAGTGTGACCCGGAGTCGCAAGAACCTGAAGCTGCCGCTCCCCCAAATCGATCACCTCGCCGTCCTTAACATGTCGAGTTACTTTGAACTCAGGAATGCTGTAATTTTCCGGCTTGAATCCCTCCGGCAGGTTTCCGCAAAAACGCTCGTTTATGACCGCATCCCTTAATTCGTCGTGCTTTGCACCTGCCGCATTACGGCGGCTGTAATCGTTGTCCAGACCAAGAATTTCGTCAAACTGCCAGTTGTCGCCGATATGGTCGTAATGGGTGTGGGAATTCAGAACGCTGACGGGAAGCAGTGTGAGCTTGCGCACCACAGCCCGCATGTCCCCGATCCCCAACCCGGTGTCCAGCAAGAGGGCGCGCTTTGACCCCAAGATTAAGTAAGAAATGACCTCCTCGTATTGGTGAGGCTCATAGATCGAGAACACGCCGGGACGGATCCGGTAAACCTCGAACCACTGGCTCGCAACCTCCACTCGTTCTAGCTTGTTGTATCCGGGACGGGGCAGGTTGCGGCACCAATGGGGCGGCAGAGGTTCGGCGTTGGCTTCAGGTCTGCCTGTTTGTTGGGGAAATGCTGCGGAGAAAGCGGTGGCAAGGAAGATGACTGTGATCCAGACCCGGGGCACGGAACGCATTATATAGGCGATGGCGAAGACTCAAGCGGTGCGACGCTGCCACCACTTCTTCTTGGCAGGTGCCGGTGCAGGGCTTGGACGGGTGAAGACGGGCTGATCGCTGAGCCCAAGAAATCCGACCGGCTCCGAGCCCATCTCCTCCTGGGATGTCTTCGGCGTCATCACAACTGTCTCTGTCCTGGGTTCGATGTGTGCCAGGAGGACTTTGCCCGGGGTCGGTGAAGGCAGCACCACTACGCTTTCGGTAGATTGACTGAGAGCGGCGGTCAAAGGTTCGCCCGCATGAATCTCTGCGGCTCCGCGCTTAAATCGTCCCACGACGGCTTCGGCGGTTTCGTCATCAAACGCAATCCAGCGTGCCATCCTGAACTCCCGGACGATATTCTAGCTGGTTTCGGCCGATTCCCAAAATGAATCCTCCCCTGGATGCCAGTAGTAGTTCTTGTTCCAGGGCGATGAGTTCGAGTCGTAAACTTGCGCTCCGGGGGTATAATCCCCCCACAAAAACAACAGGTTCAATCTCGGTATCAAACCGAGGCCCATTCCTATTGGGTGTAAAGGAGACGCACATGAGGGTGAGGATGATCCTCGCTTTTGTCGTTCTGGCGGCCATTGCAGTGTGGGGTCAGACATTTCGCGGAACGATCCTAGGAACCGTTACCGATATTTCGGGTGCTGTGGTTTCCGGGGCGAAAGTTGAAGTCAAAAATGTCGCTACTGGACTGCAACGCACCACCCAGACCAGCGCCGATGGCAGCTACAGCATTCCCGAGCTGCCGCTCGGTACCTACACTGTGACGATCTCTCAGAGCGGCTTTCAGACTTCGGTGACTACTGATGTAGTCGTCAACGTAGCGACGGAACGCCGGGTGGACGCGGCCCTCAAAACTGGCCAGGTTACCGAGCGGGTTGAAGTGTCGGGCCAGGAATTACCCCAGGTCGAGACGACATCGGCTGAGTTGGGCGGAACTCTTACCAGTGAAACCATTGCCAACACACCCGTCAACGGCCGCGATTACACCAAGCTGATTTACCTCAATCCTGGGGTTTCAGGATCACCGGACCAAATTTCCGATTCCCCGGGCTCGTTCGGGACTTTCTCCATGAACGGCTCGCGGGGCCGCGCCAACAACTTTCTCCTCGATGGCACGGACATGAATGACGGTTTCCGAAACGATCCGGCTATCAACGAGGCCGGAGTCTTCGGGGACCCAGCGACGATTCTGCCCATTGATGCGGTTGCCGAACTGCGTGTTCTCTCGAACTATGAAGCCGAATACGGGCGCAACAGTGGCGCGGTAGTCAATATCGTGACCAAAAGCGGCACCAACCAGTTGCACGGGTCGCTTCTGGAGTACAACCGCACCAGTTCCATCGGTGGAGCGCGCAATTTCTTCAATACCGCCGGCGGCAAAGATCCGTTTCACAACAACCAGTTCGGCGGATCCCTTGGCGGACCGATCATCAAAGATAAGACATTCTTCTACGTGGACTATGAAGGACAACGCGAGTCAGGAGCTCAATCCGGTCAGAGCTGCGTGCCCGACCCACGCCAGGTCGCGACTGACATTGCGAACAATGGAGGAGCGGCTAACTCTGTGATTGCGAATTTGCTGGCGCGCAATCCTTGGCCCACCCCCAATATACCTGTTCTTTACAATCCTGCCGATCCACTACTTGATTACGAGACTGGATGTCCGACAGGCAACAACCTCGCCATCTCGACCCGGTTCAAAAACCGAGTGGATAGCATGATTGCGAAGATCGATCACAACTTCAATGCCACCAACTTGCTAACTGGTCGCTACTACTTCGGTGACAGCGATCAGAGCTTCCCGTTTGCGCAGTTAGCGGGCGGCCTGCTTCCAGGATTCAACACCACTACGCCCACCCGTGTGCAGCTGATTGCCCTCTCTTATGTCAAGATCGTGAACTCGAACCAGCTCAACGAAGCACGACTGGGATGGAACCGGTTTGCGGAGGGCTTTTTCCCTGAGGATCATAACTTCGATCCCAATTCGATTGGCTTGAATACTGGCGTTACCTCGCCATTCGACTTTGGACTGCCCAAGATCTCGGTTGCCGGCTTTTCCGTGATCGGGGCGACCAATTCGGTGCCCAGATCGCGCGTGGATTCCAACTGGCATTTCATAGATAACTACTCTTGGAAATTCGGGCGTCATGACGTGAAGTTCGGCTACGAGTTCCGCAGGACCACGATTCAGCTGATTCAGGACAACACGTTTCGCGGACGGCTGAGCTTCCCCGATTTAGCGTCTTTCATCGCCGGCACACCCGACGGTGGCAAGCAAGTACAAGGTCAAAGCCGGCGTCATTCATACGAGAACAACCACGGATTCTACATTCAGGATAGTTTTCGCATGAATGCCAGGCTCACGCTGAACTTTGGACTGCGATGGGATTACTTCGGTGTGGTCGGGGAGAAGGACGGATTATTTAACACGTTGGATCTGAGTTCTCCCACGAATCTCTCTCCCACCGGCCAGCTTTACGATAAGGACTTCAACAATTTCGCTCCTCGCTTTGGCTTCGCATATGACGTCGCGGGCAAAGGACGTACCGTCATCCGCGGAGGCTGGGGCCTCTTTTACGACGCTTTCGCCCAAGATATTTTTCTCGGGCACGTACCTTACAATTGCGCGTTCTGTCCCGGACCTGCGTTGACGGGCTACGGCAGAGCGCCTATCGGTGCTGCTGGATTGTTGGGAGGCGCCCTTGACCCCAACCTCCCGGTCTTTTCTGGGTTCTCTCCGCTGACCGACTTTTTCGGCACTGACCGGAATATTCGCACTCCTTACACGCAGAATTTCAATTTGAACCTGCAGCAGCAGTTAGGCCCACGAGCCGTGGTACAGGTCGGATACGTTGGCGCGCGGGGAACCAAACTGTTCCGCTTCCGGGACATCAATCAACCCACCCAGGCGCAAATTACTGCTTACGACACGTCTGCAGCGCAATGTGCCGGGTTCACTCTCCCGAATTGCCCGATTGCCGGCTTCGATGGCCCGGACGGCATCAACTTCAACGTGCCCCGAACTGCCTTCCCGGCCCTGTTCTATGTAAACCAGGAAGAATCGACCGCTAGTTCGACCTATCATGCTTTGCAGACCAGCTTGCGCGTCAACAGCTGGCATGGCCTCAACTCTTCAGTCAACTTCGTATGGTCGCATTCCATCGACAACGCCAGCGACAGCGAAGATTTCATCCCCAATGCTGCGCAACCCAACAACAGCTTTGCGCCGCAACTCGAGAGGGGCAACTCCAACTTTGACATTCGCCGCCGCTTCACCTGGAACATCGGCTACCAGTTTCCAAAGTTCGAGGGCAGCTGGAGCAAGCTGAAAAGCGGATGGGGAGTCGACGCCGTCGTGAACCTTCAGGACGGCCAGCCCTTCCAGTTGAACTACAATTTTGAGGGCGACTACTCGGGATCCGGCGAAGGATTTGATCGTCCCGACGTGGTTGGTCCAATTCGCTACGGAAGTGGCGCGAACAGCGTGGATCTCTCTTCCTTCAAAGTGCCCTGCACCTTCGGCAACACGACCGGGTTCGGCGCCGGCGGCGATAGCGACTGCCTCGCCGGAACTCGCCACTTCGGCAATCTCGGGCGAAACTCGTTGCGCGGACCCAGCTTCAAAGAGCTGAACTTCTCGATTTTCAAGGACACCGCGATCACCGAGCGTGTGAATATGCAGTTACGCGCTGAATTCTTTAACCTGTTCAACCACCCCAACTTCGCTAACCCCAACTTGCCGAACTTCATCACCGATCCGGCCAACAACGGCTTGAGCGCGACCGGACGTGGTATCGGTCTATTGCCACTGACGGCCACGGGAGATGTGGGTATTGGCAATCCGTTCCTGGGAGGCGGTGGCCCCCGTGGAATCCAATTTGCCGCAATCTTCAAGTTTTAGGAAACAGGTCTTGCCTTCCCTTCCCTGTGTAACTTCGTGTCCTTGGTGGTGAATTGGTCAACCATGAAGGACACGAAGTAACAGGGGGCTTCGTGTCAGGATCATTGACCATGATGTCCATCAATACGGCTCTGCCGTGTTTGATCCTCCCACCCCAACGTTCCACATCTTCCGTCACCTGTCCGCCGAAATCATCCATTGATAGCCTGCGGAAGCAACTGCCCCGACACCGTTGAAAGTGAGATCTGCCGATGCGACGTTCGCTTTGCATCCTGGGCCTGATGTTCGCCTTCCCCGTGGCCTCACTCGCTCATCACGTAAAGCAAGCTGCCGTCAAGACCATGCCAGTAACCACCTCGTCGGCCAAGGCACGCGATCTCTACATCCGCGCCATGAAAGACTATGAGAACTATTATCTGGAGCGCGCTAACGTGGGATGGCGCGCCGCGACAAAGGAAGACCCGGATTTTGCTCTCGCCTATGCATGGCTTGCATTCAACAGTCGGAACCCATCCGAGGTGAACGCGGCTTTGAGCAAAGCCCATTCCCTCGAACCGAAGGTCACCCCCGGTGAACGCCTGATGATCGAGTGGATCGTCAATGTCCTCCAAAACAACTTCATCGCCGGCATCTCGGCCATGAATGACATGCTGGCCGTCTTTCCGCACGACAAGCAATTGCTCTACCTGGCAGGAAATTGGATGATGGGACAAAGCAGTGACGAGCATGCCCAGTCGCTGTTTGAGCGCGCCCTCGCTCTCGATCAGAACTATCCAGCCGCGCTGAACGACCTGGCATACTCCTTCGCGCGCCAGCGGCAGTTCGACAAGGCTCTGGCCACCATGGAGCGTTACACCGCGGCCCTTCCGGGGCAGCCGAATCCCCAGGACTCTTATGCAGAGTTGTTGCGTATGTCAGGCCAGTTCCAGCAAGCACTCGATCACTACCGTGCGGCGCTCAAGATCGACCCGGATTTCATCTCCTCGCAGGTCGGACTCGGGGACACTTACGCCTTGATGGGGAACCAGGCGCAAGCTCGCATCGAATACGACAAAGCCATTCAGCAGGCCACAAACGACGCCGATCACCTCGATTATGAACTCCAGAAAGGCATCAGCTACGTGAGAGAAAACAACTTCGCTGAAGCCGACAAGACTTTCTTGGCCGCCGCAACTCGCGCACATGCTCTTGGACTCCATCTCGGGGAGGCCAAGGCCCAGCGCATGATGGGAATGTATGGAACTGACTACGACGCCGCACGCAAGCATCTTCAGCTGGCACAGGATGCCTTAACACACGAAGGCAATCTCACCCCGTCGGAAAGAGAAGAGGAACGAGCCAAAATACTTCGCATCGGCGTGGTCCGTGCTACTCAGAGTGGCGATCAGGAGTTGGCTGCCAAGTCTTTGCAGCAGCTTGAGGAGATGACCAACGCCAGCAGCAGCCGCAACATCCGAAATGCCTGGCACGGCGCTGCCGGAGCCGCGTTCGTCAGCCAGAAGAAATTCGCCGACGCCATCGCCCATCTCGAAGAAGACTCTAACAATCCTTGTAGCCTCGCACTTTTGGCGCAAGCCTATGCTGCAACCGAATCGACGGAAAGGCTCCACCAAATAGAGGCTCGGCTCGCCGCTACCTACCTTCCAACGCTTGAGCAGGCGCTCGCAGTCTCCTCGATGAAGGGGCATATCGTCGCCGGTAAATGAGGTGCAGCTTTGGAACAAGCCGTGCCGTTTTGAACTGTCCTGCCATGCAAGATTTTGCGTCCAGTTGAGGACGCAGCTGCCTTCCTTGTGGTATGCTCCGGCTCCTTATGGGACGTCCCCCGACCGAGCGTCGCCGTCGTAAACGTGTCCCTGTGCAGGTTCCCGTCTCCATAAGAACCGGGTCCGCTGGGGAAGAGGCTTCGGGCTACACACGCGATCTCAGCGAGGGCGGAATATTCCTCTACACCACTTCGCAAGTTGCTGAAGGCAGCGAACTTGAGATCGTTCTGGTGCTTCCTTCCGAGATCACGCAGGGTGAGAAACGTTGGGTGTGCTGTCAAGCCTCCATTGTGCGTATTGAGGAGGAGCCGGAAGGCGGACGACGGGGAGTCGCCGCCGACATTCAGCGCATGGAATTCATGCCTGAGATCCCCAGGTGAGCCGTGGGTTCTGGAACGTTCATGCCCACCACCCGGCAAAAATGACGTGCATTTCCCGCGCACTTCCATTACAAATCATGCATAATTGCTGGCCCTCGAATTGCTGCAGGGTGGGGTATCCAACAAGTCAGAGGCAGGAATATGTGGCTTGATAAACTGGCGGACGGCGTGTTGCGCGTGACCACGCCGCTTGGGCCACGGTACATCGAACTTTCTTTCCGGCAACGGGTCTACCTGATCTGGGTATTTCGCAACTTCAGGGTTCTCCCCATGCAGGTGTTGGGACAGCGACAGCAACGTCTTGTCGAATCGCTCTGCGCGAGCCAGCGATTTGTCTCGGTTCCGGCTCAGGGCTGGGAAGAGGGATTCATCATCGGCACGGTCGAGCGTCGGCCGCGGATTGAGGTCGAAACCCTGCCCGAGAAAAAGCCGAGCGCAGCTGTCTCCGATTCGGTTCCCTTTGTGGCCGACGCCAAACGGCCCTGAAGTGATGTCCCGCAGCTTTTCTGAGCGCTGCGGGCACGGCAATGAAGGTTATGGCAGTGGTTCGGAGGTATTTGCCGGGCTTGGACCATTGCCTCTGGACATTTCGCCGCACGGCCCTCCGTTTCCCCCATTGCTTGCGCGACGCGTTCCGCCACTACGATTTTCAGCACGCGAACTGATGCAAGAACGAAAGGCTTGTTCCTGCTGTGGAGTGACAAGAGCTTCCACTTGCTTTTTCGCACCTTCCCGCAACTGCCGGATCTCCTGCTGCTTCTGTTGCTGGGTCAAGGAAGAATTGCTGCAAACAGCTTCGACTTGGGAACGCATATTCTCTTCGATTTGCCGATGCTGCTGTACGACTTGCTGTGACACTCCGGCAACCTGCCAGCAGGGCTGCTGACGTCCTCGCTGGGCGCTGCTGCTCCGAGTCGGTTGCCCTGCGCCCGAAGTTGGGCCCGCCTGAGTTCGGACCTGTGCTCTAGCCGAACCTGCGACTGCAGTGATGAAACATGTCAGACACACGGATAAGAGAAACTTGTGCATGAGCATCCTCCACTGCACCCGAACCCGAGGATACGGAAGAAGTTGTCTCCCTGGAATCCAGCCAGTATGACCGAAGGCCCGTAGGGCCCTTGGCCAGTTGGACAGAAAGGCACATGGTTACCTGGAGGCCGTACTGCTCAAGCTTCAGCCGGGTGTCCTCTAGGGTGCTAACAGCCACAACTTTGTGTTCATCAATCCATCGACAAACCGACGGCCTCGACGAAACATTTCGCGCACAGGTTCGGTCTCCGAACGCAAGCTGGAAATCGTCGCAGCCTACGCCATCACAGCGACACGTAGAGGTCAGCACGGCGACATAGCAGGGGCCCGCAACCGTGTGAAACATATGTTTCAAATTTGAGCTGGGCAAAGGTACTGCCGGCCGTCGGCTATCGCAAGTTCATGCGTGAGAAAAGCGGTGCCACAAACCGCAGACGGCCTGCCCGGCCAAACCCCAGATAATGGCCCCCCGGCGACTGGCCTTTAGTGAGAACACTACCAATTCCCACTGCGAGGTTGAAGACTTTGCCACCCACACGTTATATTGGGTGGAGCGATTTTTCACAGGATCACAGGCAGCGTCTCTGCCAGTGACAGTCCGCAGCGGGCGCGTAGCTCAATTGGCAGAGCAACTGACTCTTAATCAGTAGGTTGAAGGTTCGATTCCTTCCGCGCTCACCATCCCCCATACAGTTGACACTTTTCTATGCCACCACCCGGTTTGGGTAACAACTGCTGGTTGAACGCTCGTCTATTCACCAGCAGTTGACCCCTGCTGAACGGGATTCGAACCCTCGGTACGGTTTCTTCCCCCGGGACGAGCGAGACCTAGAAACGCAAACTTACCCCGGGGTCTTTCTGCTCATTTGATGAAATCGCAGCTGGTCAGGGCGGTTTAAAGCAATCAGCGCCGCGACAGTGATAACGCTGCGATCGCGCTTCGACAGCTCTTCGCTCTCCCACACATCATCAAATAGCACCCGGTCAGTAAGTTCGACCACCTTGGGGGAAAAATCGCATCAATTTCTTGGCTCCATCAGATGGTTTTGTCATTTTGGCTACTCCTTCTAATGTCACGCGGCATCCACGAGCTGATGACTTGATACGTCCGGGTAGGGCCACAAGTCTGACCCGCAAATGCAACTAGTTCTATGGTCTCCAGCTTGTAGCCAGCACCAGTTCGGATCGGTCCCCCGCACCGGACGTGTCCACCAGGAACCGGGTCCCTTCCCGCGAGACATCGTAAGCAACGTAATCGGACGCGAGAGGATACAGCGGAGCCCGGAATAGTTGGCGCGGAGTCGAGATGCTCAATTTGTCGCCTGCAAGGGTGACAGACACTGCGGAAATCACTTCGTCAGGACCGAGAAAGAAGAGTTCACTTCCGTCGCCGCGCCATCTCGGCGCCACGGCGCGGGTAGCAGTCACCTGATAGGTTTTGTCGGGTTTCGGATACGAAGAAATGTAAACGGTGTCTGTGCCGTTCCAGGCTTTCTGGTAGGCGACCCAACGTCCATCAGGTGAAAAACGCGCATCCAGCAGTCTTGCCTGAGCGGGCAAATAGGAGGACATCCTGCCGCTGCCAAAATCCAACACGGTGGCCTCCCGAGCTCCATTGGCCGCCTCCCGTAAAACAAGCGCATGTCGTTTATCGGGATGCCACGACACAATCCCCGCGTAATCGGAACCGTCCATCACCGCGCGCTCGGGCACGGCATCATTGAGCTGTTTAATGAAGGTGGATATGGTGTGTCCTTTGTGGACTGTATACGAAAGCGCGCTGGAGTCAGGTGCCCAAGCCAGACTGCCGGCCAGACCATGCTGCGTGACCTGCGTAACTGTACCGTCGGCGTGCATGAGGCAGATATTGAACTCGGGATCTCCACAAACTGTCGCAATGGTTTTGCCATCGGGGGAAAGGCTCACTGCGCCAAAAATTCCAGCTTGTCCGGCCGTGCCGAGCTTCTTTCCGGTGGCGTCAAACCATGAGATCTCTTGTTGCTCGCGACGTTCTGGTCGCAACTGGTAGACAAGTGCGGATGTACTAGCAGCAAACGTTCCATACCAGCTTCCAGAATCGTATTCGATGCCATCGGCAACAATATCGGCGTGCGGATTCAAACGGCTGCGATTCAAGTCAAGCTTCTGTGCCATCAGCTTTCCGTGCAACAGGAAGAGGAGCGACTCATGGACCGATACGACGTTCGAGTCTGCTTCACCGAGCAGGATGGGCTCTCCACCGTCGAGCGAAGCAAGAAACAGGGCTGCTGGTCGCGAGCTTTCGTCATGATTCGCTGCCACGAAGATAAAGTGTTTCTGGTCGTCGAGGATGACCGGCCAACGATGGGTTGTATAGCGCTTCAGATCAAGGTGGGTAATTGGCACGGGCGTTCCACCTCCAGCACTAATTCGGAAGATTGGGCTTTGCGTCTCGCGCGCAAACAAGATCGTTCCATCCTTTAACCATGTTCCTCCCCGTCCAGAGTCTGCGGTGCAAAGGATGACCACTTTGTGGTTAGACAGGTTCAGCCGCTTCAATTCCAGATCAGTGAAGAAGCCGAGACTCTGACCATCCGGCGACCAGAAGGGAAAGCTGCCGCCTTCTGTTCCAGAGATCGCCTCCGGAGTCAGCGAGTCGAATCGGCGAAGCCAAAGGCGAGTGCGGCCATCGGGGCCCGCCGCCTCGAACACAACTTGGGAACCGTCAGGAGAGACGGCAATGCCACCTTCGCCACGGGTGATCAGGTGCAGATCGGCAGGAAGCGTGATGACAGCCCGAACCGTAACCGCCGCTTGCGTTCGATTAAATCTCGCAAAGAAGGTGGCTGCCACGATGACCAGCACGGCCGCCGATATAGCCACCAATGTCCAAAGACTCCTGCGCTCTCGATGGCGGTTACCAAATAGGACGAGCCGGGTGCTTCTTTCGTTGCTGGACACGGTCTCGGGTGGTGGTTCGGCAACGGCGACGGAGAAGTCGCCGTGGTCGACCGAGCGACCGATTTGACCCTGCCCCGGCTCGACATACGGTTCTGCAGCCGCTCGAATTTGTACGGTTTCAGCGTCGGCGATGAACTCGACCTGGCCAATAAAGCGATACCCCCGGCGACTAAGGGTCTCGAGATGCTGGGGTTCGCTGACATCGTCCCCGAGGAGGGTTCGCACCTTGTTGACCGCCTTGTTCAGACCGTGGTCGAAATCGAGGTTAACGCTGTCATCCCAGAGCGAATTGCGCAACTCCTCGCGGGAAACAATGGCGCCTCGACGCTCGATCAGGCAGGCGAGCAGGCGCGCAGGTTTTTCTTCCAGCCGTAACCTGACTCCGTGCTTGCGGATTTCCAGTGTATCCAGATTGAAACAGAACGGCCCAAAGACGGCGATCAAGGGAACCTTTTCTTTGGGGGAGAGCTGGAAATTTTAGCTTCACTCCTCATATCTTTCAAGAGCTTACTGGGGGAGATTTTCGGGAGAATTTCAGGAGTTGATCGATCGACCCCAACAAAGGCAGATTGTGCCCACCTTGTGGCGTTGGCGGTTCGAATCGCCGACTCTTGCTACTGTTTTCACTGTTGTTTTCCTTCACATCCGGTCAGGTGAGGGGATTTGGGGAGGCCATGTCTTCACTTCGCGTTTCGTTTGCCGTCGTTTTATTGCTCGCTGCCGTAGAGGTTCTGATGCAGCACACAGCTGCCGCACAGGCGACCTACACCAATCTTCACAATTTTAACTGCACCCCCATTGACTACACGGCACAGACCTCGACTGGAACTTGTAATCCAGTCCAGCCGGGGATCCTTGCTCAAGGAACCGATGGCAACTTCTATGGCATGGCGTGCGATTACTTTACGCCCTGCAATTATGCTTCGATCTTCAGGATGACTCCATCAGGGGTCATCACGATTTTGTACAAGTTCGATGGCATCACGGCTGGCAACCCTGGTCTGTCGGGCCTCACTCTTGGGCCGGATGGGAATTTCTACGGCGTCACCCCATATGGAGGTACCGTCGGCTGTGGAACTGTGTTTCAGGTCACACCCTCAGGCGCCGTCTCCACTCTTCACTCTTTCATCGGTACAGACCCGTCAAATCCGGCTAGCGATGGATGCAATCCGGTTGCACCTCCGGTGATCGGAGACGACGGGTATCTCTACGGAACAGCAAGTAATCACGCATACAGAATTAGCACGTCAGGAAACTTCGGAACCCTGCCGAATACGCTTCCCGGCGAGACCTCGTCGCCGCTGTTGCTCGCCAGCGACGGCAATTTCTACGGAACGGCACACACGGCTAATGCAACACTCGGAATCACGTCTGGTACTGCTGTCTTCCAGATGACTCCGTCCGGCACTGTCACTCAGTTGTACGTGTTCCCGGCCAATTCGAGTACACCGTATTTTCCAGCAGGTTATAGCAATGCGGCTTGGGCCAGCGTGCTCGAGGGAACCGATGGGAATCTGTACGGGACCAATGAGTTCGGGGGCGCAGGAAATTTTTACGATAGCCAAGGCCTTCTAGGCGATTGCGACACCTACTCTTGCGGCACAGTCTACCAACTCTCAAAAGCATTTTCGCCAGGCTGGGTGCACACCTTCGACGGTCTGGAAGGTAGCGCACCATACGCCGGCTTAATTGCGGCAAGCGATGGAAACTTATACGGCGCCGCTACGAGTGGTAGCGACAACTACGGCACGCTCTTCAAAGTCGACAGCGCCGGCAATCTGACCGTTCTCTATAAGTTTGAGGCGCAGTTCAACAACTGCGGGACCAGCGGATTCAACTGCGGTATCAACCCCTTTTCGCAACCTATGCAGGCCACGAGTGGCCTGATTTATGGCATGGCGCTGTACGGACCCGGGACACCCCCCAACGCCCCAAACGGCCAAGGCACCGGTGTGTTCTACAGTTTGGACGCCGGCCTTCCCGCCTTCATCGCAACCATTCAGCCTTCGGGCAGCGTGGGCCAGACCATCGGAATTATTGGCCAGGGATTCAGCAGTGCGACAGCGGTCTACTTCAACGGATTAGCCGCGACGTTCAGTGCGGTTTCCGATACTTACTTGACGGCTACCGTGCCGCCAGGTGCATTGACTGGCCCAGTTACCGTTACGTTCGCGAGCAGCCCCACCCTGGCCAGCAATCGCACTTTTCGCATTTTGGCTTCGGGCGGCCCGAGTCTGACAACGACTACGTCTGTTGTTTCTTCATCGAATCCGTCGACGTTTGGGCAACTCGTCACCTTCACCGCGACTGTGACTCCGCAGGATGGCGGCAATGCCACGGGAACCGTCACTTTCAACGATGGCACGAATTCCTTGGGAACTTCGGTGGTCTCGGGTAACAGCGCAAATCTGACCGTAAGCACGCTTGTGCCCGGGTCGCATTCGATCACTGCTGTGTATAGCGGTGACAGCAACTACCTCGGAAGCACCTCGCCTTCGATGGCGCAAATCGTCAACGCATCTATCGTGACCTCCGACGGCCGCTTGGGTGTGTACATACCCTCGTTTGGCGCTGTGGCAGTGGGCAGCAACAGCTCCCAAACCGTGCTGCTCTCGATCAATGCCGCCTTGGCGCTGACCAGCGTCCAGGTAAGCGGCGACTTCAGCGTAACCAGCAACAGCTGCACGCTCAACGTACCCTTGGCAGCCGGAACGGTGTGCTCTTTGACAGTGCAGTTCGCGCCGACAGCTCCAGGCCAGCGCTGGTTCGCCCTGACCGTTCAAGACAACAGTGGCAACTCCTACGAATTTGGGCTGCAAGGAACCGGGATAGGGCCGGCACTGGCGTTCACGCCGGGAATCATTAGCACCGTAGCGGGAAATGGCACTGCTGGTTATTTCGGTGATGGCGGGCCGGCCACCAGCGCTTCGCTAAGTGCTCCGACTGGCATCACCGTGGATCCGGCGGGGAATTTGTACATAGCAGATTATGCTAACAGCCGCATCCGCAGAGTGGATGCCAGCAGCGGAATCATCAGCACGGTCGCAGGGAACGGCTTCTCCGGTTTCGGCGGCGACGGCGGTCCGGCCACCAGCGCCTCACTGAATTTTGCGGCTGGCGTCGCGTTAGATGCGGCCGGCAACCTTTACATCGCGGACACTTCTAACCACCGCATCCGCAGAGTGGATGCGAGCAGCGGAATCATCAGCACGGTCGCAGGGAACGGCTTCTCCGGTTTCGGCGGCGACGGCGGTCCCGCCACTGGCGCTTTACTCGCTAAGCCCGAGGATATTGCGGTAGATGCGAACGGAAGTCTGTATATCGCAGATTCTGGTAACTTCCGGATTCGCAAAGTAGATGCTGCTTCTGGAATCATCAGCACGGTTGCGGGGAACGGCACCTTTGGTTTCAGCGGCGATGGCGGTCCGGCCACCAGCGCCTCGCTAAGTACTCCCACTGGCATTAGGGTAGACTCGACGAGCAGCCTCTACATCGCAGATTCTAACAATAACCGGATCCGCAAAGTCAATGCCAGCAGCGGAATCATCAGCACCCTTGCGGGGAACGGCACTGCCGGTTTTGGCGGCGATGGCGGTCCGGCCACCGGTGCCTCACTGAACCTTACGACTGGCAACACGGTGGATGCTGCAGGGAATCTGTACATCGCAGATTATGCTAACAGCCGCATCCGCAAAATGGACGCCAGCAGCGGAATCATCAGCACGGTTGCAGGGAACGGCAGCTTCAATTTCAGCGGCGATGGCGGTCCGGCCACCAGCGCCTCATTGTATGGACCGTACGGCGCAACGGTGGATGCGGCGGGGAACCTGTACATCGCCGGCTTCGCTGAAAAGCGCATCCGCAAAGTGGATGTAACGGGATCAGCGCTGTCTTTCAGTTCAATCAGCGTAGGTCAGACCAGCGCACCCCAGATCATCGCTATTTCTAACGTTGGCAATGCTCCGCTCAACTTTTCACAACTCGCCACATCGCTGGACTTCGGATTGCAAAGCGTAGGCAACGATTGCACGGTCGGCACACCGCTCCAGCCCGGCGCTAGCTGTAAGCTCGGCATTGTGTTCGCACCTACCGTGGCAGGGAATCCGTTAACCGGGTCTCTGGACATTGTTGACGACTCTCCCGGCAGCCCACACACGGTTTCGCTCAGCGGCATTGGCCTGGGCACGCCCGTCGTGTCCTTGAGCGCCACCAGCATTAGCTTTGGCAATCAGATCGTTGGTAGCGCGAGTGCGCCGCAGAACGTCGGCCTGACCAATACAGGCAGCGCGGGCCTCTCCATCAGTTCCATCGCAATCGCGGGTACGAACGCCGCCGACTTCGTGCAGGCCAATAACTGCCCGGCGATACTTTCCGCGGGAGCAATGTGCACAATTGCAGTGACCTTCACTCCTTCTGCTGCCGCGAACGAAACGGCGGTACTGAACATCTCAGATGACGCTGCAGGCGGCTTGCAGACAGTCGACCTTTCTGGCACTGGAGTTGTGCCGGCACCCGTTTTGGTATCGATAGCAATCAATCCTTCAAGTCCGGTCGTCCTTCCTGGCGGTGCGTTGCAGCTCACCGCCATCGGGAACTACTCCGACGGAAGCACGGCTGACCTGACGTCAACCGTCTCCTGGTCGTCCGCTCAGCCCACTATAGCAACCATTGGCAGTACGGCTGGCACGCAAGGTTTGACAACAGGCGTGGCGACCGGCACAGACGTCATCACGGCGACCTTTGGTGCTTTCTCCGCCACCGCAACCCTGACGGTGGATTTTGCTCTGACCGGAAGTCTGAGCACCGGGCGCTCTCTCCACACAGCAACGCAGTTGAACAACGGAAAAGTACTCATCGCAGGGGGAGTGGATTTCTCGGGGAGCCCGGTGGCTGCCGCGGAACTCTACGATCCGTCAACCGGGACATTCACCCCGACAGGGAGTCTTAACACTGCCCGGCAATATCACACGGCCACGCTGCTGAACAACGGAAAAGTGCTCATCGTGGGCGGATGTGATACCTTCTGTGGCGCTCAGATCTCCGGTAGCGAGCTATACGATCCCGCCACCGGAACCTTCACGCCCACCGGCAACTTGAACACGGCACGCAATATCCATACGGCAACTTTGCTCAATAACGGGAAGGTCCTGATTGCAGGCGGTTACGGCGGCGGGAGTGTCGGCATATTGGCGAGCGCAGAGCTTTATGATCCGTCAACGGGCAGTTTTGCGGCTACCGGCAGTCTGAATGCCGCTAGAGAATGGCATGTTGCGACCGTCCTGAACACTGGCCAAGTGCTGGTCAGCGGCGGTTACAACGCCGGCATAATGGCATCCGCGGAGCTTTATGATCCGTCGACAGGGACTTTCACGCTGACCGGAAGCCTGATTACAGGACGCGACGCCCACTCCAGCACCCTGCTCAACAACGGTCAGGTCCTGATCGCAAGCGGCTGGGGTGGCGGAGCCAGTGATCTCCTGAACGCCGAGCTCTATGATCCCGTCAGCGGAGCGTTTGTCGCCACCGGAAGTCTGATCACGGCACGACAGTGGCACGCGGCCATGTTGTTGAATAACGGCAGAGTGCTGATTGCGGGCGGCTCAGACACCACCAACACTTACTCTGCCAGCGCAGAAATCTATGACCCCGCGACCGGCATCTTCACCTCGACAGGTAATCTCAACACCGCCCGCGACCCGCACACTGCCACCTTGTTGAACAACGGCAATGTCCTCGTGGTAGGTGGCGCAAATTCAGGCGGCACGCTGGCAAGCGCTGAATTGTTCGTCCCCGAAACCTTGATTCCGACGAACCTGGTTTCAATCAGTGTGAGCCCTCTCAATCCGACCGTCGACCTGAACGCAACACAATCGTTTATCGCGACTGGCACGTTCTCGGACGGCAGCACTCAGGTTCTCCAGTCTGTCACCTGGAGCGTGTCTGATCCAACTCTTGCCACGATCACGGATGATGTAACGAATCGAGGAACGGTGTTTACATTGTCAGGCGGTTCCGGCGCGGTCTCTGCATGCGCCGGATCCGTTTGCGGCTCGACAAATCTTACAGTTGGCATTCCCCAAGTCTCGGTCTCGACTGCCAGTGTGAGTTTCGGGAACCAGATCGTTGGAACGGCAAGCCCCGGACAAACCATCGTGCTCAACAATAACGGAAGCGGCACGTTGCATATAACCGACATTTCTCTAACGGGAACAAACCCGGGCGATTTCACTGAATCCACAAGCTGCGGCACGACTCTGGCCGCAGGCGCAAACTGCAACATCGTTGTCGCCTTCTCGCCGCTGGCCACCGGGCCCCGCTCGGCATCTGTCATGATCGCGGATAACGCAGCTAGTAGCCCTGACACAGTGTCCCTAGTGGGCACCGGTGTAGCGGCCGCCACGACTACCACAGTGACGTCTTCGGTCAATCCCTCGGTCTTTAATCAACCTGTTACGCTCACAGCCACAGTGACAAGCACCACCGGGACTCCGTCGGGAACGGTTACGTTCTATGAGGGAAGCTTGGCGCTGGGCACAGCGATACTGGCAAACGGCTCCGGTGACCTCACGATTAGTAACCTGAGCGTTGGCTCCCATTCGATCAGCGCCACCTACGCAGGTGATTCCAGCCACGGAGGCAGTAACTCGCCCTTCATTGTCCAGACGACCAGCCAAGCGACCACCACAACCACCGTAGTCTCCTCGAAGAACCCGCAATTGATTGGTCAACCGATCACCTTCACCGCCACTGTGTCCAGCCAATATGGAGGCGCTTCCACAGGTTCAATTGTGTTCAAGGCGGGAACGACCACGCTGGGTACGGTGGCTCTCAACGGAAATCAGGCCAGCCTCACTACCTCGTTCGCCAGTTCGGGCACACGTTCCATCACGGCGCAGTATGGCGGCGATGTCAACAACACTGGCAGCACATCATCTGCCTTGAGTCAGTCGGTGTTGTCGCAATTCTCGACCGGCACGGTCTTGGTATCCTCGCTTAATCCTTCCTTGGTCGGCCAAGCCGTGACGTTTACCGCAAACGTTACGTCTGCAGGCGGAATTCCCCCGGATGGTGAACTGATCTCGTTCCGTCGCGGTGCCACGACGCTCGGTATGGCCCCGCTGGCCGGCGGTTATGCGTCGTTCTCGATCTCGACCCTGGCGGCGGGCAGCAATACCATCACTGCCCAGTATCCCGGCGACGTTTCCTTCAAGCCAAGCACTTCCGCGGGTTTGGCGCAGGTGGTAAACAAGTGGTCCACGTCAGCCAGCCTCACCTCAAGTTTGAATCCTTCCACTTACGGCCAAGCAGTCACTCTGACGGCAAACGTCACGTCGGCCGGACCAACGACACCAACTGGCAAGATCACCTTCAGTAACGGAGCCACCAAATTAGGGACCGTTACGCTGGGGGGAGGCATAGCCACCCTGACAAAGAGCAACCTGCCAACTGGAACCTTGTCACTGACAGCGACGTACAACGGCGATGCCAACTCGCTTACGAGTACATCACCGGTGCTGGCTCAGGTCGTGAACCAGTCCGTAACCTCTACCACGATCACTTCGTCGCGGAATCCATCGCTCTTCGGCCAGAACGTCACATTCACGGCGACGGTAACTTCAGCCACAACTACCCCGACAGGCTCTGTCACGTTTACGGCGGGCACAACTGTGTTGGGAACTGTGACCCTGAATGGCTCGGGGACTGCGAAGATAACGACGTCCACATTGCCACGGGGAACGACACCGGTAATCGCGGTCTACGGAGGTACGGCAAGTTACACATCCAGTTCATCCTCGCTGAACCAGACGGTCAATTGACGTTAACCAAAACCAAAGGGGACTAGATCGCAGGAGCCATTTCTGGAATGCTTGTGTAGTGCAACCGAAGGTATGAGCAATCAGGTGTTCTCCGTGATCGGTTTCTGGCAACAATTGATGGCCTGTCATGCATAGGGCTCGGGCAATGGCGGAAAGAGGGTAGCGGGGAAAATTCCTGGCGGCGGATGATCCACCTCTGTGGTGGGTGAGCACTGTCCGACAGGCTCTTGCGGGAATCCGGATAGGAGGTTCAAGTGCCATTAACGAGGAAGCTTTGCCGCGGTTCAGGGTGTCATCGCGGGTGACATGCGACTGAGCAGCGCCTGAGAAAAGCTTTGTGGCACGAGGCTGATTTCATCGCAGAGCGCCACGCCCACGGTCAATCCACAGATGTATTTCTCCGAGCCCTCATCTTTCGCGCCAATGACGAACCACTCGCTGCTGAAGAGTCTCAATCGGCCGCTGTTTCGGTTGAAGTTGTAGTTGCGGGATCCAACAAGGTGCAAAGCCTGATGCGGTCAGGATGCTTTCGCGGAAGACAAACCAGGGTTACGTCACGGCACAATCGAGCCCAAGGCACGCCTTTGTCCGATGGCCTGCATGCTAACGATCTCTGGTGCATCGATTACAAGGGAGAGTCTCAACTCAACGATCGACGCTATTGCTATCCGCTGACCGTCACCGACTACTGCTCGCGCTACCTGCTGCTGTGTGAAGCGCTGGAATCCAATCGCGAAGATCTCGCCTTTCCTGCCTTTGAGCGCCTGTTCCACGAACGCGGCTTGCCGCGCGCCATCCGCTCCGACAACGGTGTTCCCTTCGCCTCTCCGCATGGTTTGTTTCAGCTCTCCGAGCTTCTCGGTTTGGTGGCTGCGGTTAGGCATCTCCATTGAGCGGATTCGTCCTGGCCATCCTCAACAGAACGGCCGGCATGAACGCATGCATCTGACCTTGAGAAAGAAGCCACTCGTCCGGCGGGCGCCAACATCCTGCTGCAGCAAGCCAAGTTCGACACGTTCCTCGAGGAGTTCAATCACGAAAGGCCTCATGAAGCTCTCGCCATGAAATGTCCCGCTGAGGTCTCCTCTGCGTCTTGCCGCCCTATCGCGGCATCCCGGAACCGCACTACCCGTTCCACGACGGCACGCTTGTGGTCACCAGTTGCGGACGTCTTTGCTTGTACAACAAGAAGATCAATCTCAGCGTGTCCCTTGCGGGCCAGGCCGTGGGTGTCAAAGAAGTCGACCACGGCATCTGGCCGGTCAGTTTTATGGATTACGATCTCGGTTATATTGATCTGGAGGAAAAAACCTTGCAGCCCCTAAAGAACCCCTTCGGGCCAAAAGTGTAACCTATGTCTCCGGAACGTTCTGTTACCCATGTCTCCGGGCCGGACCCTGAAAAGATTGGTCGGGGAGAGAGGATTTGAACCTCCGACCCCCTGGTCCCGAACCAGGTGCTCTACCAGGCTGAGCCACTCCCCGACGTGTCAAGTCCTTTGTTGCGTTTAGCTTACTCCGCAGCACAACGCCGAATCGGTGAATTTCCGGCGTGTCCGCCAAACCAGGTGCTCATCCAGGCTGAGCTACTCCCCCGGCTGCTAATTAGGTCTGTGCGGTGTTCAGTTTACGCTGCACTTGCCGTTGGCGCAACCAGACACCTTTGGGTTCATTGGGACTATAGTGGGCTGCAAGTCAACAGCTCAACGGCAAGTCCGACAACGGCTACTCGCCCGCGAGCGTTCGGGCGAGCTTGGATTTAGGATGATCCGCACCGACGGTCGGCTCAAGGTGCTCGAGGGCAGACCTAGCAGCGACTCGCGCTTCATTAAACTTTCCCTGCGCACGAAGAGCACGAGCCTCCATTAAATAGGCGCTGCCAACACGGCTGGAAGGCCCTTCGGAGAACGCCGTTTGTTCTATAGCACGAGCCTTTTCAGCGTCGTCTTTAGTCTCGTCGAGGCGCTGGAAGGTCAAGTTCACCTCAGCCCGGCGCAAGAGAAACGCCATGGAGAGATAAGTGAGATTTTCTCGGTTCGCCTCGGCCAAAGCGACGGCGCGATCCGCTTTCGCAATAGCTGTCTCGCGATCCCCGCGCTTCATGGCAAGCAGCCCTTGGTATAGCGGCAAGATAGCGAACGCTATGTGACCTGGGGGCATCATGCGTTTCCATCTCGGTTGGAGTTCGGCGAGCGCCTGTGCGGCACGCAAGACATCGCCCTGGTCAATGTAGATCTGGAAGCGAACGCTCAGCGCTTGATTCATCACGATCTCGTCACCTGCTTGCCGTGCCTTCGCGTATGCCCGTTCCGCGTAGTCCGCTGCTTCCGAGAAACGGTTCAGCTCAAGCAGTGTGCGGGCGAGATTGTTCAGCAACATCGGGGCGACGCTCCGCTCGGTGCGGTCCGCGCGGCTAATTGCGATGGCACGCCGGAAGAGTTGCTCAGCTTCGAGCTGGCGTCCCAGGCGGTTGACCACTAGCCCCCAGTTATTGAGCACCGTCCCAGCCGTTTCGGTGTCATCGCGTCCGAGCGCCTGGAGCTTGGCGGCTACCTCCCGGAACGCCGAGTTAGCCTCACGATGCCTGCCGGCCATACGGTAAGCTTCGGCCAAGTCCATCGATACCTGTAGATCCACAGCTGCGGATGCGAAGGGTGCTTGCCCCAGCACACGTTGTGCCGCCTGGGCTCGCTCAAGCCCCAACTGCACATTGCCTGCCTCACGGGAGACTTCACTCCCGCGCAGTAGACAAAAGATTCGGTGAAGCGCAAACTGGGGCTCATATGGGAGGCCGTTCAGGGCAGTGCTGATCAGTTGCTCTGCGCGCTGGAATTCGCCCGTATGGGCGCTGGTAGTAGCGAGCGCGCAAGCCGCCTTGCCGCGAAGGGCACGATCGGAAGTCTTCTGTGCCAGTTCATGAGCCTTAGCCAGCAGGGGAAGGGCTCTAGCATCTTCCTCGTTGGTTTGGTACTGTCGGCCAATCGCAATCAGCATCTCCACTCGGTTCTCGTCGGTTTCCCCATATTGCCGATTGACAACATGTTCCGCGTTCGCGAGCAGCTTGCCCACCGTAAAAGGCTTGCCCGAGGGAGCTGCGCCAGAAAGGAGAAATGCATTCAGATCATTGATGGCTTCAGCGCGCGAAAGCTGTCGCAGGGCAAAATCGCGTTGTGCGCTGGCCACCAGTGCGGCCTTCTCTGCCCGATTGCGTTGTGTGACGGTGCCAACAAGCCCTACCGCCAAGGCCACGACCGCCAGCGAGGCAAGCGACACGGCTGTGCGGTTCCTGCGCGCAAATTTGGCGGCGCGATATGCCAGCGTGTCGGGACGGGCACTGATGGGGAGGTGTTCGAGATGCCGTCGCAGGTCGTCGGCCAACGCGGCAGCCGAAACGTAGCGCTCCTGCTGGCGCTTCTTCAGCGCCTTGGCCACTATGGTGTCTAAGTCACCGCGCAGTGTGCGACAGAGCTTGTCTGAGGTGGTGCCTCGCCGGGCTGCGTTCTCCGCAGTCGTTTCGGGCATCAGCTTTCGCTTTCCAGCCGCCGAGTCCGAAAGTCGCTCCGGGTCGATTTCCACAAGGGCTTTGAGCAACTCCGCTGACGAGTGCATCCCGCTTCCTGCCGGGTGCTGGCCGCTCAAAAGCAGATACAGCAGCACGCCCAACGAGTAAACGTCCGTCGCGGTCGTGATCGGCCCACTGGTCACTTGCTCGGGCGCCGCATATTCGGGCGTTAACACCCATCCACCCTCGCGCGTCAGTACGGTGGCCAGACCGGGCCGCGTATCGTCCTCCAGCAGCTTGGCGATGCCAAAGTCCAGGAGCTTGACTTGGCCTTCTGGGGTGACCAGTACGTTCGAGGGCTTGATGTCCCGATGGACGATCAAGTTGGCGTGGGCATGAGAAACGGCGGCCAGAACATTCAGAAACAGGCGCAGGCGCGCCTCAATCGTGAGACTGCGCGCATCACAATAGCGGTCGATGTGCTCGCCCTCCACATGCTCCAGCACGAGATACGGTTGACCCAGCGTTGACACTCCCGCATCAATGAGACGGGCGATGTGGGGATGAGTAAGACGAGCAAGAATGGTGCCTTCGCGCCGGAACCGTTCCGCGCCGACGCGGCCGACCAAGGCGGCGTTCGGAAACTTCAGCGCCACGAAGCGGTGCAAGCGCGTGTCTTCGGCTTTGTAGACAACACCCATGCCGCCATGACCGAGTTGCTCGATCAGTCGGTAGTGACCGATGACTTCATTCAAGGGAGCGGGAAATGGATCGACCGTAACATTGATGGTTTCAGCAGCGGCGGGGTTGAGGAACTGGCTCCCGGCCTGTTCATGCGCGACGACGAGGGATTCGACTTCGGCACGCAGTTCGGCATCAGCGCCGCAGGCGCAGTCCAGGAATGCAGGACGCTGATCTGGCGCCAGCCGCAGCGCCTCTTCCAGAAGCTGCTTGGTCCGCTCCCATCTTTCGCTGTTTGTGACCGACGATTCTTGGAGATCACTCATGGCGAGGCACTCCTGGAAATTTCGCGATGCAGCCAGGCACGTGCGGCAGTCCAATCGCGTTGCACCGTCGCCGGAGCGATTCCCATGGCCTCGGAAATTTCCTCCAGCGAGAGGCCAGCAAAGAAGCGTAGCTCCACCACTCGGCTTTGCCGCGGGTCAATCTTAGCGAGCGCTTTCAGGGCGTCGTCGACGGCGAGGACATCCGCATCCTTCCGTTGCGGCAGGACTGCTGCGTCATCAAGCGAGATCTTGCACGTACCGGCGCCGCGCTTCGCAGCCCGGTGACGACGAGAGTAGTCCACCAGTATCTGCCGCATGAGCTGCGCTGCCACAGCAAAGAAATGAGTACGATTCTCCAACTCCAGAGGGCTTTGCCCAACTAAGCGGCAATAGGCCTCGTGCACCAGAGCAGCACTCTGCAGAGTGTGGTCGGGACGTTCCTTCCGGAGGTGGAAGTGCGCCAGTCGTTGAAGCTCCTTGTATACCAGCGGCAGCAAGGCGTCGAGTGCGTGGCGATCGCCGTCGTGCCAGCCTTTCAAGAGCTCCGTGACGTTATTCGGGAACTCGGGCGCCATGCCTCCCCCATCCCCGACAGGTGATGAGCCGCTAGCGTAGCCATTTCTCGCGTGCTAGTCAATTGCGAAACGGATTGAATAACAAGCAGCCTAGACCCCTTTTCACGCGAAACTAGACCGATTATTCGCAATCCGTGATCAGATTTGTTGTTGATTTGCGCTTTTAGGAATAGAAGGACAGGCCTCTCTTTAAGGCCTACGCTATCGAGTTCCTAGGCTCCAAAAGGAGTGACCAGCATGAGGGCGAACCGAACTTTCAATCACTTGCTCCACCTTTTGTTGACGGCGGTGCTTACCGTGGCGGCGCATTCACAAATGATCGACAACAACCAGGCGCCTAACACCGCCAAAGCGGGCATCAACAAGTCGTTATTGGACGAAATCGGTGGAGGGCGCGGGGACGTGATGACCCCGGGATCGTCCGTCTACGTCATCAACCGAGATCCGTTTCGTTCCATCCGGCGCGGCCGCCAGCTTTTCCAGCGCAAGTTCACTTTCCTCCAACACGTCGGACCAGCCGACAGTGACGGGATTGGCGACATCAACACCAATAAGGCCATTGGCGCCGGCCTGGCCGATAGTTGTGCCGCCTGTCATGGACGCCCCCGCGGCTCGGCTGGTATCGGGGGAGACGTCGTGACCCGGCCCGACAGCCGTGATTCGGCTCATCTGTTCGGCTTGGGACTCAAGGAGATGCTCGCCGATGAGATCACCACCGACCTGCGCTCCATTCGTGACCTGGCCATCGCCGAAGCGCAGCAGAAACACCGGCCCGTCACCAAACAATTAGGCAGCAAGGGAATTCGCTACGGCTCGATTACGGCGAATCCAGATGGCTCCGTAGATACATCGAAGGTTGTGGGGGTTGATCCTGATCTCCGGGTGCGGCCCTTCTTCGCCGAAGGTGGCACCATCTCCATGCGTGAATTCATTGTGGGCGCTCTACATGCAGAGATGGGTTTGCAGGCCTCTTCGGACCCTGATCTGCTCGCTGCCAGCGCTGGCGGACGAGTGGTCACTCCCTCGGGCATGGTGCTGGACGGCTCCAAGGACAAGATCGAAGCCCCTCCCGCGCCCGACCCGCAAAACGGAGACGAGATCGATCCAGCCATTGTTGACCACTTGGAGTTCTATCTGCTCAACTACTTCAAGCCTGCACATCACATTCAGAACTCGGTGACCGACCGGGGCCGCATCGCATTCAACAAGGTCGGTTGTGCCTCCTGCCACCGCGTCGATCTGAACATCAACCACGATCGCCGCGTCGCGGATGTCGAAACCACCTATGATCCGACGAACGGCATCTTCAACAGCATGTTTGCCACCGCCAGCACGCTCTACTACGTCAAAGACGATGGCAGCGGACAGCCGCCATTGAAGCTGCCATTGGGGAGTTCCTTCGTGGTGAGAGACATCTTCACGGATTTCAAACGCCACGATATTGGACCCGCCTTCTATGAGCGCAACTGGGACGGCACCATGCAGACCACCTTCCTGACACGTCCGCTCTGGGGTGTGGGTTCGACTGGACCGTATGGCCACGACGGCCGCAGCGTCACCCTCAACGACGTCATTTTGCGTCACGGTGGCGAAGCCCAAGCCTCGCGGGACGCCTTTGCGGCGCTCAAGCCCAGCAGTCAAAGTGATTTGATCGCTTTCTTGAACTCGCTGGTTTTATTCCCGCCGGATGACACCGCTTCCAACCTCGATCCGGGTGATCCCACGCAGCCCTACTTCCCGCAGTTCGGTCACGGCAGTATCAAGTTAACCGTTCTGTTCAACGATCCGGCTGATCCGGAATAGCAACAACATTAGTCGAACTATTCTGAGCAAAGTTCCGTCGCAGAAGGTCTGTTTCACGGCGGCCAGATCATGCTCGGGGCGCACGCCTGGTGCGTTCTCGGACTTAGTTCTCCGGGAATTCGAAGGGTGCTGTCGGTCGGCGGTTATGCGGCGATCTGGGTGAGCGCGCAGCTCGCGCCGTGCAGACGGTAGCGAACAGCAGGGGCCAAGAGAACTTAGGACTAAAGATTGGGACGAACTAAAGCGGTTCCTGCGTGGAGTTTTGCTCTAAGCGACGCGGAATCAATGGATTTCCACTGTGTCCCGAACCATGTGCTCTACCAGGCTGAGCCACTCCCCGACATTCGAAAGACGGATGGGCGGGGCATGGAGCCCGCCCTTTCGATTATAGCATCGCACTGCGTTGCTCCCGCGGGCCGCGCCAGCAGCGCCGAAATCCTATCCTATAGAATGAGTGTTTCTCAGCCAGGCTAGATCTCTTGACCACCCTGTTCACGGCCAAAACTCTGTTGACTCCGTTCGAACGAATCGAGCAGCCGTTTGTGCTCGTCGAGGCCGGGCGCATCGCCGACCTCGGCTCGCGTGCTTGTCGTCAGGCCCCTGCAGCTAAGGACACAATTGATTTGGGCGAACTCACGTTGGCTCCCGGGCTGATCGACATGCACATCCATGGAGCCGACGGCCACGATGTCATGGAAGAGGACGCCACCGCGCTGGCATCCATAGAAACATTCCTTTCAGATCACGGGGTCACCAGTTATTTTCCGACCACGGTGACAGCTCCTCTCGACGTCACCCTGGCTGCACTCGAACGGTTGGCGGATGCGATTGAAGCGGCGCAAGACCAGGCTCGTGCCCACCCGGTCGGAATTCACATCGAAGGACCATTCATCAGCCATGCGCGGCGGGGAGTGCATCCGCTAGAAAACTTGATTGCGCCGAGCCTCTCCGTGTTCCAGCGATTCTGGGAAGCATCACGAGGCCATATCCGGGTGATGACGATCGCCCCTGAACTCGATGGCGCGCTGGAAGTGATTGCGGAGGCCGCCAAGCGCGGCGTATGCGTGAGTATGGGGCACTCCGACGCAACCCTGGAGATGGCCCGCGCAGGTGTTAAGGCAGGCGCCCGCCACGCGACCCACACATTCAATGCTATGCGGCCGTTGGCACATCGCGATCCCGGTATTCTGACGGAAGTTCTGACTAACTCCCAGATTTCGGCGGATATCATTGCCGATGGGCTGCACGTCGATGCGGCCGTGGTGCAAATGTTTCTCCGGTTGAAGGGCGCAGAGCGGACCGTCTTAATCACCGATTCGACTGCCGCGACTGGGATGCCGCCAGGGAAATATCATATGGGTGATTTCGAATTTCAGGTCGCGGATGGTCGTTGCCTGGCGAACGGGGTCCTGGCCGGAAGCACTCTGACCCTGGACCGAGCAGTGCGCAATGCCATGAATTTCGGCGAGTGGGACCTTCGTGACGCGCTGTGCGCGGCCACTGCGAATCCTGCGCGCACTACGGGCCTGGACGAAAGAGGCTTCCTGAAGATCGGCGTAGTGGCGGACTTCATCGCGCTAACGCCCTCCGGAGAAGTAAGAAAGACGGTCGTGGCCGGCAAAGAGATAGGGTAGCGAAATCTAAGGAGCGATCGATGGCTGACAAGGGCGGCTTCCCGCATTACATGTTGAAGGAAATCTTCGAGCAGCCGCAAGGATTGCGGAACACGATCCTTCCGCGAGTATCGCCGGAGGAAGGCGAGGTTATTCTGGAAGGCGTCCACATTCCCCGGGAAGAATGGCGAGGGCTTCGTCGCATCAACATCGTTGCTTCGGGGACCAGTCGTCATGCCGGCATGACGGGCCAGTACATGATCCAGGACCTGGTTAAGCTTCCGGTTGACGTGGACTACGCGAGCGAATTCGAATATCGCAATCCGCTAATCGGACGCAGCGAGCTCACGATCGTCATCACGCAGTCCGGGGAAACAGCGGACACCACGGCAGCACAGCGTGAAGCCAAAGCCAAAGGCTCGCGCACAATCGCGATTTCGAACGTCGAAGGATCCACAATCGCGCGCGAGGCGGATGGCGTGATTTATACCTTGGCTGGGCCGGAGATCAGCATTGCCTCCACCAAGGCATTCACCGCCCAGATGGCGGTTTTGTTTTTGTTCGCGCTGTACCTCGGCCAGGAACGCGGTCAGCTCAGCCGTGAGCAGTTAAAGAAATTCATTTCGGAACTCGTCGTTCTCCCGGAGAAAATCGACGCAATCCTCCGCTCCGCTCCGCAATGCGAGAAGCTGGCGGACAAGTTCCATCAAGTTCAGGATTTCTTGTTTATGGGCCGCGCCATTCACTACCCAATTGCGATGGATGGAGCCCTGAAACTCAAAGAGGTTTCCTACATTCACGCTGAAGGATACCCGACGGGCGAAACTAAGCATGGGCCGCTGGCGCTGATCGATGAAAACCTGCCGGTGGTGGTGATCGCCACCTGCGATCGCAAGGATGCCGGCTCGATGTTGCGATACAACAAGACGGTAGCGAATATCAGGGGGTTCAAGGAGCAAGGCGGTCGAGTCATTGCGCTGGCATCCGCCGGGGACGATGAAGTCGCCAGTATAGCGGACCACTTCATATCTATCCCTCAGACCCTGGAGTTGTTACTGCCCATTCTGGAGATCGTGCCACTGCAGTTGTTTGCCTACTACATGGCAGTACGGCGCGGGCTGGATGTCGACCGGCCGCGCAACCTGGTGAAATCGGTCCAAGTGGAGTAGTTCTAGTTCGGCTTGCGATTTTTGCTGTCAGCCAGGTAGCGGTGAACGATGGTGTCGCCCGCGTATTTGAATCGTTCCAGGAATACGCCTTCGGGGTTCGGCGACTCGTCCTGGGGAAATTTCTGACGCAGTGCCTGCCGCATTCTCTCCCCGGCTTCAGATTCGTTCGAGATGATCTGCATATAAAACCAGAGGAAGTGACGCATCTGATCCAGGGAAGATTTTAGGACCTGGAGAGCCTCGAGCTCTGGCAATTCACTCAGAGCTTCCATCAGTTCTGGATCGCTGGGGGCTTCCATCGCCGCACAGTTCAGTTCGCGTTGAATGGCTCGAAGGTCTTCTGTGACCCGAAGAATTCTGGCTTGAATATCGTCAAGGTAGTCTTCGTTGAACATGAGTCGTGGCTTGCTTGTTAGGACATCGTCAACATCTCATCCGCAATCAGGTGCGAACAGATGTCCCATGTCCATGCGCTTTGGTAATTCTGCTCGTTACTTTGGTCTGAGGATTGTTCTAAGCGTTCGCGGCGTGGTCCCAGTGCGCTGAAAAGGCCTGTCCAGAGCGGATTTCGGGCACCTCCACGAGGCGCACTCCCCGGCTTGGATTTTCCACGGAACGGACCAGGGCTTGCGCCATTTGGTCCCTGGTTACCAGACCGAGCCGGAGAGCGCCCTTTCGTGTGCCTGGTAACATCTCCAAAATCCGGTAGAGCGGGATCAGAGCGTAGGGCCAGCGGTGACCCGGCCCGAGAACGTACCATGGGCGCAGAATGGTGGCGTTCATTCCAGAGTCGCGAAGTTGGCATTCACATTCGGCGCGCACTTGGATGTAAGCTTTCATGACCGGCGCGGGCTGAGCCACGCTGAGATAGATAAAGTGCTGGATGCCGGCGCCACGAGCTGCAAGGATTGCTCCGGTCGCGGACTTCAGATCAACGGCGCGAAACTGAGCGGCCTTTGACGGATTGGGATGAGACACGCCCACCAATTGAACGAACGTGTCAGCAGGCTGAATGTGATGGGCGTAGGTGGTGGAGTCGAGCGCGTCCCCGATGATTGGAATACATCCCGTGGGTAGCTTTACTCGTGACTCCGCACGGGTGAGCGCGCGAACCTCGTGCCCTCGTTCGAGCAACCGCTCGATCAGAGGGCGTCCGAGATACCCGGTTCCCCCAGTTATAAAGACGCTGCGCCTGATCTCCATTTCACCTCCTATCTCAGTACGCAGGATTAAGCTCTTCTGGATTGCGGCGCTTGAAAACTACACCGCTGGGAGTTCCTGTGCAAACGCTCGCGGCATCCTGGTCAACCAGAATGAACTTTGCATGCATATTTCAAGATGCTACCCTTGCACTTCCCATGAAACGACTGGCGTTGTTCCTGTGGCTAACGTTCGGGATGGTCAATTCTCAGGCCCAGAAATGGACGGATTTGTCTGCCTTCCATGTCGAGAAGGATGTTTCTGTCCCAATGCGAGATGGAACCCCGCTTCGAGCCGACCTCATCTTACCCGTGGGGACGGGAAAATTTCCGGTGCTGGTCTATCGCACACCCTATGGCAAGGAGTTCGCACTCCAGGATTACACCACTTTTCGCCATGCCGCCGAGCGCGGCTACGCAGTCGTTGTGCAGGATGTGCGTGGACGCTACGCATCGGCAGGAGAGTTTCGTCCCTACGAGAACGAGGGCAGAGATGGGTATGACACCATCGAGTGGGCCGCCCGGCAGTCCTGGGCCAACGGGAACATTGGGACCTTCGGATTGTCCTATCCCGGGGCAGTGCAGTGGCTAGCCGCGGTGGAGAACCCGCCTCATCTCAAAGCCATGGTTCCGGCGATGACGTTTTCCACTTATCAGAACTTTTTTTTCGCCGGCGGTACCTGGGACATGTCCTGGATTGAGTGGATATGGGACAACATCGCGCCCGACATTCGCGTGAAGAAAAATCTTCCCGGTCCGAAGACCTCCGCCGAGGCGGAAGCGGCCTGGACAAATGATGGACTGAAGATGGAATCCGAGTTGCCGCTGCGAGAATTAAAGGAACTCAAGGGAATTGCGCCTTTCTACTACGATTGGCTCACTCACCCCCTGGAAGACCCCTGGTGGCAGTGGTCTGAACTCCGCAATAAATATGGCAGAACCTCTGCGGCCGTGTTGAATCTCTCGGCCTGGTACGACGACAACTACGGGCCGGAAGGTGCGACCACGAATTTTGCCGGCCTGCTGAACTCGCGCCCGGCAGGAAAAGCGAATTCGCATCTGCTGCTTGGCCCTTGGGTGCACGGGGTAGATTCGACCGCGAAGACGAAGGCTGGGGAACGTGAGTTTGGATCAGCCGCCGCGATCGACTACGACGAAGTAGTTTTGCGCTGGATGGACCATTACCTGAAAGGTTTGGACAACGGCGTGGAGCGCGAAGCCCCCGTCCGCTATTTCGTGATGGGAGACAATGTCTGGAGAACTTCCGGAATTTGGCCCCCGGCAGCGAAACGGACTTCGTACTATCTGGCGCAAGCGGGTGAGCAGGGACTGACAACGCAAGCTCCGCGGGAGAGCAATCGAAAGCATTCGTTTGTGTCCGACCCTTCGCAGCCCGTAGTGAACCCATTCAGTTCTTCAGGCGCGCATGACTACCGTGAGATGGTGAAGCGAAGCGACGTTCTGACGTTTGATTCTGCCCCGCTTGATCGCGATACGGAAGTGACAGGACCCATCCAGGCGGTGATGTATGTTTCCTGCGGTTGTCGCGACCTCGATCTCTGGGTCCGGTTGCTGGACGTATCGCCCGATGGCACCGCCTTCAACCTGATGAGCCCGGGACTGGACGTGCTGCGCGCCAGCTACCGCGATCCGAACAAGGGGCGGCAACTGCTCGAGGCAAACCAGATCTATGAGTTGCACCTCGACCACCTGATTACCAGCAACGTGTTCCAGAAAGGACACCGGCTGCGAGTGCAAATTTCGGGTTCATTCTTTCCCAATTTCTCGCGCAACCTGCAATCAGGGGAGCTCGAGACAACGTCAGCAAAGGCCAGTAGAGCGACAGTTTCCATTTATTCCGATCGCCAGCATGCGTCGCACTTAGAACTGCCGATCGTGCAGTGAAGAGATCGTGTCCAGATAAAAACGGGCTCGGATATAATCTCGCGATTCAGAAAGTGCGAGGGCCTCTTGTCCACTGCGCATCGCTTCATTCTTTCAATAATTGTCTGCTGTCTGGCACTTCCAGCTTTTACTCAACAGCGCGAACCGGTGCTCAAGCAGATTGATCTGCCTCACCCGTACTACTTTCGCGAGATGTATCTGCCGCAGTTAACGAGCGGTCCAAGTGCGGTCGCATGGACTCCGGACTCACGCTCCGTGGTTTATTCCATGGCGGGCTCGCTCTGGCGTCAAGGAATTCGCGACAGCACTGCGGAACAACTGACTTGGGGCGAGGGTTATGACTATCAGCCCGACTGCTCTCACGATGGGCACTGGGTTGTATATGCTTCCTATCTCAAAGATGCGGTGGAACTCTGGGCCTTGAACATGCACACCCGGCAAACCCGCCAGCTCACAGCCAACGGGGCAGTGAATCTGGAGCCGAGGTTCTCGCCCGACGGGAAGCGCCTTGCGTTCGTCTCAAGCTCATACAAAGGGCATTTTCATATCTTTACGGCAGACTTTGACAATGGGGAACTGTCCCATGTCGAACGCCTGACCGGCGAGACTCGCAGCACCCTTCCGCGCTACTACTACAGTGCCTTCGATCACGAGATCAGCCCAGCCTGGTCGCCGGACGGATCGGAGATTGTCTACGTTTCGAACCGTGGGCACATTTACGGCACCGGGGGTTTCTGGCGGATGAAGGCGGCGTCCGGAGCATTTCCCCGCGAGATCCATTACGAAGAGACGGCATGGAAGGCGCGCCCGGAATTCTCGCCCGATGGCAAGCGCCTGGTCTACGCTTCCTACCTGGGGCAGGCGTGGCACCAACTCTGGATCATGCCTTCCGAAGGGGGCTCCTCCTTTCCGCTTTCCTACGGGAGTTTTGACAACATCAACCCGCGTTGGTCTCCCGACGGCAAGAGCATCGCTTTCATCTCCAACCGCCGCGGGAATACATCGTTATGGGTTCAGGAAGTCTTGAGCGGTGGTCAGAAAGAGATTCAGGCGAGGGAGCGGAAATACCTCAAGCCTGCAGGTCATTTGCAGGTGCATGTCCTGGACAAGGCCGGACGCGAAACTACCGCACGGATTTTTATCACCGGCTCCGATGGGCGCAGCTATGCACCGGACGATGCCTGGATCCACGCCGACGACAACTTCGTTCACTCGGAGCGGCCGTTCGAGGCGCATTACTTCCACACCGCGGGTGTGGCGCAGGTCGCGGTTCCAGTCGGCACCAGCACCGTTGAGGTCATGAAAGGCTTTGATAACAAATTTGAAGTGAGGAGGGTTACGGTCGCCGAAGGCAAGACCGCAGACGTGACGATTCGGCTTCAGCCGCTGGACCTACCCCAGAGTCCGAAGTCGAAATGGGTAAGCGGCGACGTGCACGTGCACATGAATTATGGTGGCGCGTATCGCAATACGCCGGAGCACCTGCTGTCGCAGGCGGCGGCGGAGAACCTTTCGATCGTCGAAGATCTTGTGGTGAACAAGGAGCAGCGAGTTCCGGACATCGCCTACTTCAGCACCCGCCAAGACCCGGCTTCAACCGCTGCAAATGTTCTGCTACACGGGCAGGAATTTCACACCAGCTACTGGGGCCATTTGGGACTTTTGAATCTGACCGAGCACTTCATCATCCCCGATTACGCTGGATATCCGGGGACCGCCGCGGCAAGTTTGTTTCCGCCGAATGCGGTGGTTGCGGACATGGCGCATGAACAGCAGGCCTTGGTTGGATATGTGCATCCCTATGATCCAATTCCGCCTGATCCCGACAAAGATGAATCCCTTACCCACGAATTGCCCGTAGACGTTGCGTTAGGCAAAGTGGACTACATCGAAGTGATGGGATTCAGCGATCCGAAGGGGACGGCCACGGTCTGGTACCGGCTGCTCAATTGTGGCTTCCGCTTGCCCACCGCGGGCGGGACCGACGCCATGGCCAACTTCGCCTCGCTGCGCGGGCCCGTGGGACTGAACCGCGTCTATGCGCAAGTTCCAGCCGGGAAGCTTGACGTGCATCCCTGGCTCGATTCCATCAAGCACGGGAAAACTTTCGCTACCAATGGACCGTTGCTGGGGTTCAGCTTAGGGGAGCGCGAGTTGGGCGACGAACTCAAACTTCCTGCCGGAGAAAACAAGGTCCACTTCAAAGCATGGCTCCGTTCGTTTGTGCCCGTGGATCATCTTCAGGTGATCTGTGACGGGAAAGTTGCCCAGGACTTAAAGACCAGTCCGGATTACGAGGCGGCGGACGCGGAAGGCGTTCTGACCATCTCGCACAGTGGCTGGTGCCTGCTTCGGGCGTTCAGCGATAAGGCAGAACACCCAATCCTCGATGCGTATCCCTACGCGACGACCAGCCCGGTCTACATAACGGTCGCAGGTTCTAAAACGCAATCGGCGGAAGACGTAGCCTACTTCGTGAAATGGATTGATCGCATGACCGAGTCTGTCAAAACCAACAAAGACTGGAACACTGAGGCAGAGAAGAAAGCCGTACTCGATCTGCTCGCCTACGCGCGCAAGGTTTACGAAAACATGGCAGGAGCCGGGACGAACTAGACCCCGGCCCGCTGTTCCTGCTCAAGTTGTAACAGCGTTCTCTTACGTTCGGTTCCCCAGCGGTACCCGCCAAGGTCGCCATTTTCGCGAACCACGCGATGACACGGTATCGCGATTGCCACGGGGTTGGTCGCGCAAGCTCGTGCTACAGCCCGGGTTGCAGAGGGCTGGGAAATGCCTTTGGCCACCGCCGCGTAGGAGCGCGTGCTGCCAAACGGAATTTTTTGCAGATACGCCCACACCTTGCGTTGAAATGCAGTTGCCTGGATGTCAAGCGGCAGGGATTTGTTCAACCTCTCTCCTCGCATGTGGCTCAACAGGCGCTTCTTCAACGTCTCCATCTTCTCGTCTTCGCGACGCCGTATGGCAAAAGGAAATTCGTGCCGCAACCCATGTTCGAGTTCATCGTCGGAGTCGGCAAACTGGATGGCACAGATCCCTTTGTCGGTTGCCGCGAGAAGCATCCGGCCCAGCGGGGAGTCCGTGATTGTGTACCGAATGGGAGCAGCGATCGCACCACGCCGGTACTTATCCGGCGTCATACCCATCTCCGAGGCGGTCCGTTCGTACAGCCGGCTGCTCGAGCTGTAGCCCGCATCGTACATGGCTCGGGTGACCGAGTGACCGGCCCGCAAGTTGCTCTTCAGTTGGTTCATGCGGCAGGAATCCGCATAGGCCTTCGGACTGATCCCCAGAACTGCCTTGAAAGTTCGCTGCAGGTGAAATGGACTCTGGCCGAACTCTGTGCCCAGCCGCTCCAAGGTGACCGGTTCGTCGAGATGCTGCTCAATGTACCGGCAAATGGCCTTCACCATCTCCTGTTGAGGATTGCCGCTGAGGGCACGCGGGCGGCAGCGCAGGCAGGCGCGGTAGCCGGCTTTTTCCGCATCATCGACTCGACGAAAAAAGGTGACGTTTTCACGCCGCGGCCGACGTGCCGAACAGGATGGCCGGCAATAAACGCCCGTCGACGACACTGCAAAAACAAACTTGCCGTCCTGGCTAGGGTCACGATTCACCACTGCTTGCCATTGTTGGTTTTCGTCAAGACGAGGCATCTGAACTGGCTCTGTCGAGTTGAGTATCTCAGCTGTGTTCATAATGAGCAAAGCCTATGCGGAGTGGTTTCAGTGGGACATCCGGATCTTGCGGTCAAACCACTTTTCCGGCACTATGCTTGGCACGGTGCGGCAAATACATAATCTGCCGGCAATTGTTATCCTTGCGTCTTCAGTAATGATGAGCCAGACGGCGCCAAAGTCGCAGTGCAAGGCCGCGGCCGAGGCGGTCGCAACCCATATTGGCCATCCACTTGCCCTGAATGCTGCCCATCCGGATCCCGAATGGAAGCAAGCACAACCGATCTCGTTCTGTTCAGACTGGCAAGGCAAGAATCCCGACCCCGCGCGCGCGACCACCGTCAGGCTGTTGTGGAATGCACAAACTCTCTACCTCCGTTTTGAATGTCGGTATCGGGAGATTTTTATCTTTGACGATTCCGATCCGAACGGACGCCGTGATCACTTGTGGGAGCGCGATGTGGCCGAAATGTTTCTGCAGGAAGATCCATCGCAACCCCACGACTACAAGGAATTCGAAATCAGTCCGAATGGCATGTGGATTGACTTGGACATTTCTCGCAATGGGTTGGCGGACCTGAAAAGCGGCCTGCAGCGATCTGTGTCGTTGGACAAAGCTTCGAAGCTCTGGGCCGCTGAACTCGCCATTCCTCTAAAATCGCTAAGCTCGAAGTTCGATCCCGCCCGCGAATGGAGAGTGAATTTCTTCCGCGTAGAGGGAAGTCAGGAGCCAAGGAATTACTTTGCCTGGCGGCCTACGCATTCGCCGCAGCCCAATTTTCATGTGCCTGAAGCCTTCGGGGTGCTCCGGTTCAGTGGCCAACCCTGAGTCATTGCCGATGACCTGCGCGAAGCGTAATCTGGTCTGCACTTCAAACTTAAATTTTGGGAGGTCATGATGCATCTCAGCCGCCGTCTGCCGGTTGTGTTCGTCCTGCTCTGCAGCGCGATTGCCTACGCGCAATCCAAGCCAGGAGTCCTGGCTGCCGATGAAGTGAAACGGGTGACCCCGTCCAGCTATTTTTTTGCCGGGCAATCTGCGCCGGTGCAGATACGGAATTCCTCCGGATTCCGCACCGCGGACAACAAGCTGGTCCTGGTGGGTCTCGTGGATACTTCCGGATACGCGGCCGATGTCCAGCAGAAGTATCAGGGATTTTTTATCACTGAGGTCAAGCTGAAGGTCGGAGATGCCGACATCGCTCCCGGACAGTACGGGTTCGGATTCTCGAAAGACGGAAAGTTCATGGTCCTAGATGCTGGAGCGAATGAAGTAGCTTCGATCTCGTCGAATAGAGACGATAAGCTGGCACGGCCCGTTCCCTTGAAGATGATGGCGGACGGCGATCTCTACAAGCTCTATGCCGGCAGGAATTGGGTGACCGTCAAGCCGCAATGAATCAGTGCGTCAGCGGTTGAAACGGGCCCAGCACCAATGAGATTCCCGCGCGCTTCCTAAGCTCGCTGAGCAGGGCTTGGGCTGCGTTCTGGTACGTTTTTGTGGGATCGGAAGCGTCTGCCCATACCGCTTCGTAAACAACCTGGGTCGCCTCCTGCAGGTCCATATGCAGCGCGGCCTCCATGACATCGGCGCGCTCTTGCAACCGGTCAAAACAGGCTTGGCAAATTGAGGCAGGCGCGCTCTGCGAGGCGTGGTTCTCTCCGAGCACGCAGGAAGAGTTCACGCCCGGGTCGACCTGCATCGGCGAACTAAGCAGCTGCGACTTGAACTCGCGCAGAAATTTCTCGCGCTCCGCTTCCAGCGTATCCGGATCCGGCATATTTTCCGGAGGCGCTACCCTCACCGATTCTGCAGCCGCGGTCGGCGAAACCCGCTCCCCTCCCTTGCATATGGGGCAGCATTTCATACTGGCGGGATAATAGGTCTTGCACTTGGCGCACGGCAGCCCGTATCCGGTCGGCGATTTCCGGGGCACAACGCCCGACTCCTGGGACTGCGGTTCGGAAGCAGGCTCGTTCGCCGGTTCCTTGGATCGCGCTGTCTGGGTACCAGTTGTCGAGGTCATCAGAATTCCTCCGGATTCCATCGCCTTTCGCCGGTAACTTCTATCCTAGGCTCACCGCTGCACCGCTCCGAGAGCACCCCAGTGCAACGTGTCCCCGTCCATCCGTACATGCAGTTCAGTCGCCACGTCAGTTACCGGAAAATCAGCCACATGCGATGGCCATCGTTCTAGTTTTGTGACTACTTTGCCGGGTTCATTTCAAAATGAGACGGCAAAGATAACTCGCTCGTGCTGCTGGATCGAATCAGCCGGATCAACTCTTCTTTGCGCTCGCGGTAGAGACTCTGACCGGGATCCATTTGCGCTGCCAGGTCCAGTTCTTTGAGTGCCTCGGAGTTCCGGCCCATGCTCATCAGACATCCGGCGAGGTAATAGTGGTTGTTTGCGGTCGGTTCCAGGCGGACCGCTTCACGAAACTCCAGTGCGGCGTCATCAAAGCTTTGTGCCTGAAACAAAGCTGTTGCAAGGTAATGATGACTGAGGGCCGAATCGGGTCCCAGGGCTACCGCAATCCGTAGCTCGCGGACTGCTTCAGTGCTGGATTTCGATAACAGCAGCGCTTGTCCGAGGACCCGGTGAGCGGAGGCGTTCGTTGGATTCGCAACAATGGCCAGCTTCAACTCGGGGATCGCGTGCTCATAGTCGTGTTTCGCCATAAACGCCATGGCCAGCACGTGGTGTCCGAGTTTTGAGTCGGGATGGATCCGGTATAGCTCACGCAATTCATTGATAGTCGCAGCGACGTCGCCCTGGTCCCAATAGGTGTTTCCTAGGTTATAGCGCGCAGTCGCTTCCAGGGGAGCGATTCTCTTGGCAGCCTGATATTCACCGATGGCGTGCTCGTAGTCACCCAGATCGTGGAAGATCATCCCCAGATTGTTATGAGGTTCCCAGGAAGTCGGATCGCGCCGGATCGCTTCGCGGTATGCGGCCATCGCGCCGGATGTATTTCCCATCTGCCGCAGCGTGATCCCCATGTCGTAATAGGTTTCGGCACTTTCCGGTTCCATGGCCAGAGATTTCTGGAACGCGTGCAAGGCGGCTTTATAGGCTTCATTGAGCGAGTGCCCAAGTCCGAGGTAGCGGTACGCTTCCGCGTTTCCAGGGTTCATGCTCAGGGCCGTACGAGCCTCCGCAATCGCGCTGTCGCCATCGTCATAGCGGTAGAAAACATAAGCGAGACGCGCGTGCGTCTCAGGAAATTCCGGCATCAATTCTTTCGCCGTGCTGTACTCGTCGAAGGCGCTGTCAATATCGCCCTGTTTCGTTCGCAGGAAGCCCATCGCGAAGTGGAGCGCCGCGCTCGTCGGTCTCGTTGACACGAGGTCGTGCAACTTCGGTTCAGCAAGGTCGAATTGCTGGCTCCGCAGCAGTTGATTCACCTCACTCGTCTTGGTGGAACAGGGATCAAAATTGAGTGCCGCAGGGGCCTCGGCAACGGCTGCAATCAGTTCGGCCGTAGCCCCGGCTTGGCGCAAGGCATGGTTGGTTTCCACGGACTGATCGATGTTGGTCTCCGCGTTCCTGACTACTTTGGCCAGCCGATGACTTGACACCCCGGCGCCCAGCCAGGCGATGATTTCGGTGCACGCGATTGGACTCGCCTGGCTTATTGGGCATAGGGCGACAAGAATTAACAATAAAGAGACAATGAGTGAGAGGGCCCGGATCCGCACAGAAACTCCTTATCAAACGCGGTCAGAATGAGCGCTGCTTGTTCTCAACCTTAACGCGCACTGGTAATCGGCAATAGCTCACGAAGGTAACTGAAGATAAGTGGTTTATATTCAGTCAGATGTAGGCGTTGTCGATGCGTTCTTTTTCGTCGTTAATAGAGTCTTTCGGAGTTGACGCATCGGATCAGCCTCCGGTACCTTGAATAATGTGCCGGTTTGCCCGGCAGTGGGGAGGATTTGAATGTTTGAAGGCCTGTTCCAGCCAATGCACCTGTTGGTGATCTTTGCCATCGCCTTGCTCGTTTTCGGTCCCAAGAAGTTGCCGGAACTTGGAAAGGGAATCGGTGACGGCATTCGCGCTCTGAAAGAAGGAATGAAGGAACCACCAGCAGAAGCCGCAAAGCCGACGACGAGTACCGAAGTGAAGAGCTAGGTTCCGGTTTCAGTGTTCTGATTCTGCCGCAATCTTCAGTCCCCTGACTTCACCTCTCTTTTTGCAAGCACGCGTTTCCCAAGGCACTAGTGTGCCAAGCACTTGCCAGGGTTGCGCTACGGCGACTCGCGCCACAGGGCGTGTATAATTCCTGCTCTGATTCAGCCCATTTCCTTTGATCGCTCCATTGCCACATGCCGGCAACGGTGCGACGTACCGGGTCCAGTCAGGAGCCGTGGCCCGGGCTCGATTCCAAACCACAGGAGGATGCTGTGCTTACACGCGGTTGGTTAACTTCCATTTGTGTGCTTGCCATCAGTGCATCGGTGTTTGCGGACCAGGTCACTCTGAAGAATGGCGATCGGCTGAGCGGCTCCATCGTGAAGTCGGACGAAAAAAACCTGCTGATCAAGACTGAATTTGCCGGCGAAGTCACGATCGACTGGTCGGCGGTGCAGCGCATCAACACCGAGGGACCTCTTCATGTGGCTTTGGAGGATGGACAGACGGTGGTCGGTCCGGTCACGACTGAGGACGGGAACTTCGCCGTTGCGACCGCCAATCAAGGCACCGTGACCGCTCCCAAAGCGACTGTGAAGGCGCTTCGCAATGAGAGTGAGCAGGCCCACTACGACCAGTCAATCCACCCGAAACTCACGCAAAATTGGGCTGGGGGAATCAATGCGGGATTCGCGCTGACTCGCGGCAACAGCCGGACCAAGAACCTTTCTCTCGCCTTTACGGCCGATCGCAAAACCATGCGTGATCATCTCGGCCTTTACGAAACCTCGGTATACGCCACCGACGATGCGCGCGGAACTTCCAGCACCACCGCCAACGCGATCCAGTCTGGCATCAGGTACGATCACGATATCACCGGGAGATTGTTCGGCTTTGTTGGTGGTGACTTCCAGACCGATGCTTTGCAGAGCCTGGACCTGCGCTCGGTATTAACCGGCGGCCTGGGGTTTCACGTCATCAAGAACGATCTGACAACTCTAGATTTCCTAGGAGGCGTGAACTACACCCGAGAGAACTATTCCACCTTTACTCGGAATCTGGCTGGGCTGACCCTGGGAGAGGAACTGACGCATAAGGTAGGCGCGAACACCGTCATCACAGAAAAGCTCTATATCTATCCCGATCTGAGCCAGGCCGGCGAATATCGTGGCATTTTCAATTTTGGTACCGTAACCAAGATCAATAAGTGGCTGGGCTGGCAAAATGCTGTGGCTGACACCTACGTGACCAACCCTCCCTTAGGCAAGAAGCAAAATGACATTATTTTCACCACCGGTCTAAACGTATCTTTTGCCCATTAGCACCACGGAGAGCTCTGGAACTTTTTCGCGACGGCTCTCCCGGGCGGGATTATCCTCATCCAAGAGGGATGCCGGAAGGCCTGACGCAAAGGAGATTCTATGCGCAAACTGGGCGTCGTTCTTGGAGTTCTCGTTCTTATTGTGGTAGTGGGATTGGGTATTTTCCTGGCTACGTTCGATGCCAACCGCTATCGCGGTCTCGTGCAGGACCAACTGCAGAAAAGCCTCGGTCGCGAAGTTAAACTTGGCCAGCTTCACCTGGCATTGTTCCCGCCTCGGGTACAAGTGGATGCGCTCTCCATTGCCGACGATCCCAGGTTCGGCGATCCGAACCCGTTTGTGCAGGCAGAGCAGTTGGACGTTTCCGTGAAGTTGCTCCCTTTGTTGCACAAATCCTTGGAGGTCGATTCTCTCGCTCTCCGCCGCCCGAAGGTTGAGCTGATCAAGAATGCACAGGGAACATGGAATTTCTCCACCATCGGCGCAAAGTCAGAGCCCGCGCAGCAAAAAACCTCAAGTTCGGGGCAGAAATTTACCCTTGGACGGCTCACCATTGAAGACGGTCAAGTTGGATTGACGGACCATCAGGCTCGTAAGCCGCGGGCGGTCTACGACCACATCGATGCCACGTTGGATGATTTCGCTCCCGGACAGCCTTTCTCGTTGCAGGTTGGCGCACGTCTGCCCGGCGCCGGAAATCAGGAAGTACGTCTCCAGGGCAAGGGTGGTCCCGTGAATCAGGGAGATCCTGCGGCAACTCCATTCGAGGGCACGCTTGGATTGAATAATGTTGGTATATCCGGCCTTACCAGATTTCTGCAAAGTCCAGCTTTAGAGAACAGCGATGGAACCATATCGGGGCAGACCCAGATCCATAGTTCCGGCGGCAAACTTGCGGCACAAGGACACACCGAGATCGCCAAGGCAAAGATCCACGGAGTGGACGTCGGATACCCAATCGCGGCGGATTACGATATCGCCGACGATCTGCGCAGCGATCTACTGACGATCAGTAAAGGCAACATCAAACTGGGAGCAACCCCGCTCTTCCTCAGCGGCACGGTGGACAACAAGTCCACGCCCGCGAATCTGAATTTGAACCTGCGTGCCAATAATGTTGCGATCGCAGAGATGGCGCGTCTGGCTTCAGCTTTCGGAGTCGCTTTTGCCCCCGGAACCGACGTCAACGGCCAAGTGAATGCCAATATTCAGGCGCGCGGCGCCGCCAGCAAGCCCGCGCTGAACGGAACCCTGTCGGCCAGCAACGTACAAGTTTCCGGTAAGGAGATCGCGCAGCCGGTGCAGATTCCGCAGGTCACGTTTGCGCTCTCTCCCACTGAAGTTCACTCCAATCCGTTCAACGTGATCTCGGGAAATACGACTGTGGTCACTACCCTCGCGGTGCGGGACTACACGTCAAATTCTCCGTTCGTCAACGCCACGCTGCATGCTCCCAACGCCGCGCTGCCCAATATTCTGGCCATGGCCAAGGCGTACGGAGTGAAAGGCGTAGAAAAGATCAACGGCGCGGGAACGATGAATCTCGATGCCCACGTGGCCGCCCCGGTGCAATCGCTAAATGGCGACGCCATTATGCGCGCCATCAACGGGAACATGAATTTGAATTTCCAGAACGTACGCGTCAACGGAGTAGATGTCGCTCACCAGCTTGCGCAAATTGGCGGCTTTCTGAAACCGGGACAGAAAGACGAGGGCTTTACCAACATTCTGAAGATGACTGGCAATGTGATCGTCACCAATGGCGTGGCGCAAACAAACAATCTTCAAGCGCTACTCGACATCGGCAATGTCAGCGCCGCCGGAACCGCCAACCTGGTGAGCAAGGCACTGAACCTCGATGTGACTGCTGTCCTAGCTAAGGCGACAAGCCAGCAGGTCGGTGGGACGAGCATTGGCGGCTACTTGAATACCGCCTTGGCCAACAATCAGGGGGAGATCGTGATTCCCGTGCTGGTGACAGGAACCCTCGACAATCCCCACTTTGCCCCAAACCTGCAGAAGATTGCCCAGATGAAGCTTAAGGGATTCGTGCCGAGCTTCGACAATCCGGGCGGTGCAGCAACAGGGTTGTTAGGTGGTTTTCTGGGGCAGAAGGGCGGAACACAAGCCAAGCCGGGACAACCGCAACCACAAGTTCAGCCCAACGATGCAGTGCAACAGATCATCGGACTTTTCGGCAAAAGAAAGAACAACAATCCGCCCAAACCGCCAAAATAGTCCGTTAGGCA